>Ga0068714_10000244_pt1 | contig 124274 bp, 113 predicted proteins | sample MTBNYHSulfiMetaG_FD_62988 | JGI IMG/M metagenome (GOLD analysis project Ga0068714, IMG submission 62988) | Enrichment culture microbial communities from rom New York Harbor, USA that are MTBE-degrading - MTBE-NYH (New York Harbor Sulfidogenic)... | ecosystem: Environmental > Aquatic > Marine...
AAGGATAAAGCAACCACAGGGACACAGCGGCACGGAGAAAGCACAGGGAAAAGCGAGATAATAAAAGCCCTTTTGCTGAATAATTTTCAGATTTTTGGGACATGAGGGTCTGATATTATACGGTCTGCCGGGAACGAAAATATTTGACAAAAATGTAATTGCTTTTCAACTGTCTCCAGCATAGAATTTTATCCCGGGAAAAGAACAGCCATGGAATACCTTTTATCCAGAACCTTCAATAGTGGCCCGGGAATATTATAAAGTATACGGTCAACGGGAAATGCAGCGCAAAAGCACCTTGTTCATTATGGCATGTATTTTAATATCCTGCCCCCTTCTTTATTCCCGTAACGCCGATTTTACCTGGGCTGTTTCCATGGATTCGGTAAAGAAGTCCCTGCCGGCGGACCAGGAGACAGTGACCTTTTATACCGATGATAAGCCCCAGTATAAAAACAAGATATTACGCCACATTCTGAACGTTGATCCCACGCTCTCGCGGGAATGCATCATACTGCGGAGCAATTCCAGGCCCGTGACGGATTATCTTTTCGTGAAGGGGCAGCTTTACAGTGTTCTCGAGGACTATGAGAACAGCAGCGCGGCGGAAATAAACACCATCGGTTCGAATCTGAAAAAACTCTACGGACCGCCCGACATCAAGGAAGAGGGCAATGAATACACCTATTCGTACCATACGGCCAATACCCGGGTGCTTTTTTATTTTAAAAAGGACCTGGAGGGCCGAATCAAGAGCCGGGTTTACTATTATCCCCGAAAGCTCTTCATGATGCTCATATCGCAGTGAAATTTTTCTTTTTTTTTGGTAATATTCTTGACAGTTTTTATGTCTGCTCACATATTTGCTAACCGTATTGATGAAAAATTTTTACATGAAAAGGTAGCATACATTGGCAAACACGAAATCACAGGAAAAGCGTAATCGTCAGAACGAGAAACGCAGACAGAAAAACACGCAGGACAAATCAGCCATAAGAACTGCGTCTAAAAAAGTCAACAAGGCTCTTGACACAAAAGAAAAAAACGCTGAAGAACTCTCAGTACTTTACACCCAGTTCTCAAGCACCATAGACGCAGCTGCCGCTAAAAGAACCTTGCACAAAAACACAGCCGCGCGCAGAAAATCAAGAATAGCAAAGAAGATCAACAACGTACTCAAACAGACACAAGCATAAGAGGGTATCCTCTTGACTAAAACTGACATAGTCAACCTGATATCTTTGAAAAGGGGCTTAAAAAAAAAGGAGGTTCTTGAAATAATAGACACCTTCCTTGAAAAGATAATAGAATGCACAGACAGGAATGAGCAGGTAGAGATTCGGGGCTTCGGCACCTTCTACCAGGCGGACAAGAAAGCCAGGAAAGTTCATTCCCCCATCGCCGGAAGGATTCTGGAAGTTCCGGCGAAAAAAATGCTTGCCTTCCGGGGCAGCAAGGCTACTGAAAGAGAAAACAACAAAACGGGCGCTTAGCTCAGCTGGGAGAGCATCTGCCTTACAAGCAGAGGGTCGGGGGTTCGATCCCCTCAGCGCCCAAGAAGATACGAAAGGGGTTTCCTGAAGAAGGAAATCCTTTTTTTTTGACCTCACCCCGGCTCCGCCGCGCGTCGTCGAGCGCTTTTCGGACCTCCTGTCCGCGCTCGACACTAAAACTTTGTGTTTTGAGCTCTCCCGGGAGAAGAGGGCGCGGCGGCAGAGAATATTGTATATTTACTGATAATTTTTTATCAAACCTGAACGGTGAAAACCCGATTCGTCCCTGAAGCATTGTACATATTCATATAATTTTTTCTTTACAGGATGCCGGTTCTATATATATAGTTGAGGTTGGGTAGCATATCATGGCTGACAATAATTACATAATCGACAGGGTTAAAAAATCCGTTCATGCCATCGATCCCGAGGCAGAGATCATTCTCTACGGATCAAGGGCACGGGGAACCGCTTCTGAAGAATCGGATTGGGATTTTCTCATTCTCACAGCGATCAGCCTCGATCATAAAACCAAGAAGAGAATAAGCCGGGTCTTGTACGAAATAGAATGGGAAACCTGCGAAATAATCTCTCCCCTTATCCATGAAAAAGGATACTGGCAAAGCCCTCTTAACAAGGTCACACCCTTTTACAAAAACGTAACGTCTCAGGGGATCAGTCTGTGAGTAAAGAGCCCATAGAGGACCTGATAAGCTATCGCCTTGACCGCGCGAAGGAGTCTCTTGCAGAAGCGCAGCTGCTGGCAGCCAACGGTCACTGGAATACATCAGTGAGCCGCCTTTATTATGCCTGCTTTTATGCCGTCAATGCCCTCCTTATTAAAAATGGGAAATCGTCGGTAAAGCATTCCGGTATAAAGTCAATATTCAATAAAGACTATGTTCATCCTGGCATAATTTCTACCGATATCTCAATAATATACAATGAACTGTTCATATTGCGCCAGGAAAGTGATTACGAAGATTTCTTTGCCGCAGAAGAAGAAATAGTCAAACCGATGTTTGAGCAGGTTGAGAACTTTATTGAAACGCTAGAAAGCCTGTTGGGATAAATACGTTTGACCTCACCCCGGCTCCGCCGCACGTCCCTCCCTGGGAGAGGGCTTTCTGGCAAGAATTCTCTGTTTTAGCATCCCCGGGTGCTTCGATACGATCGCCTGGTTGCCGGGGGATGCGAAACCGTTGTATCGAGGCAGCGATCACTCAGCAACCGGGATTCGTGACGACCGGTGCCTCCCCGTTTGCTTCGATACGCCACCGGTTATCGTATGGCGGCGAAGCCGCTGTATCGGGATGGCGATGGCACTCAGCAACCGGGGCCTTGCAGCAATCAGGGCCTCGGTTGCCGAGTGACGGCGAAGCCGTCGTATCGAGGCACCCGAGGCTGGAGAGGCATTGATTCGTGCGGCCATATCCAGCGGTACCTCCCCGCTCGCTTCGATACGCCACCGGGTATCGTATTGTGGCGAAGCCACGGTATCTAGATGACGGTGGCACTCAGCAACCGGGGCTGTTGCAGCAACCAGGGCCTCGGTTGCCGAGTGACGGCGAAGCCGTCGTATCGAGGCGCCCGAGGCTGGCAAGGTATTGATTTGTGCTGCCATATCCAGCGGTTGCCTCCCCGATTGCTTCGATACGCCACCGGTTATCATGTGGCGGCAAAGCCGCTGGATCGGGATGGCGGTGGCACTCAGCAACCGGGGCTGTTGCAGCAACCAGGGCCTCGGTTGCCGAGTGGCGGCGAAGCCGTCGTATCGAGACGTCCGAGGCTGGTGAGATATAATTTGTGCTGCTATATCCAGCAGTTGCCTCCCCGGGTGCTTCGATACACCACCGGGTATCGTATTGTGGCGAAGCCGCTGTATCGGGATGGCGGTGGCACTCAGCAACCGGGGCCTTGCAGCAACCAGGGCCTCGGTTGCCGAGTGACGGCGAAGCCGTCGTATCGAGGCGTCCGAGGCTGGTAAGATATTGATTTGTGCCACATCGGATTCGGTTGCCGAAATTTCCCCGGCCGGGAATAATCATATCCTTTCAAACGATTTGCTTTTCTCTCCCGCACAATACCTTCCTCCTGGTATTAATACGGATGAGTAAATGATTTGTTGAAAATTTATTTCTTTTCCGCGGGGGGGCATTCATTCTGCATTGGCCCCTTCATTTTATCCGTATGGGGAATCCTTTCTTTTATGGATGGGATATTTCTTTATTCTGAAGGGGGTTTTTATTTATTCTATACGGAATAATTCTTTTTTCTATACGTGCTTTCTATCTCTCCGTACGGACAGCAGCTTCGCTGCCTTTTCCGGAATAATATTTTTGTGTAATGTAATCCACGAAAGGATACGTACCCATCTTCAGCATATGGGCAAACAACATTAGATATTACTAATTAATTCATTAAAAATTAAACAATTGATTCATTAAATTTTTCAGGATTATCACAGATAATTAAATGATTGAAGGTATTCAAATTGATATCATATTCAATACTCTCAATTCCGGTATGAAAAGAAGTATAGAAATCAGACCTTAGTATTCTGGGAAAATCCTCTTTTACGATTAACAGATTTTGCTCTTTAATGCCAAGATTTAACGTAGAATAATTATCACAATGAATTGGCGAGTAACCAATTTTTAACAATGCCTCTTCGAATCTGTCAACTGCTTCCGAATTTTCCGATAGTTGCCTGTAACAGGTCTCAACAAGTAAAGGGAGATTAAAGGTAGAAGAAGAATCCTCCTGCAAACACATACTAAATAAATAAAGTATACCATTTTGAGGTTCCTCCAACTGGTCTATCCCATGAATTTTATGAATTCTGCCTCTGGCATTTATAGTCGCCTTTACCTCTACTGATTTTTCAGGCCATTCAAAGTCATGTCTGCTTCCCCATGGGCCATTCCATGATAATACGGCCGATGATCCCATCTTGGGTATTAACCAGACTGAAAGAAACCATAATTCTGCAAATAAACCAATCTGCTCTTCTTTTGTTAATAGATTCTGCGGTACATGTCCCCAGAATCTACGCCATTTCATCAGGATTGTTTTTATACTATTCACAGGATTTTTATTATCCTTCTCCAGTTTTTCAGATATTTCACCACCAATAAAATTAAATATTGAATAACCGGCTGAATCAATACACTGTATATCAAGATACCTGTTTTGCTTATCCCCCTGAATAGTAAGGCTGCGCGTTATAACGATGAATCCTTTACTTTTTGTATCATGAAACTCTTCATCAGTTTCATTAAGTGGTATTAACAGATGTCTGCAACCTTTTCCATCAAGAGCACAAAGAATGCGGGACTGCTTATCAGGGAATGGATTCCTTGCTGACAAAAGTTCTCCAGGGGGTCTGTTGATAAATTTCCAGATATCTGGATATATCTGCATCATAAAGGTCTCCAGTCTACAGTACCAATAACGTACTCACCCTTAACAGCTTTTTCCGTTTTACTTTTTGGGAAGGACAATGCTAATCCTATTATATCTTTACATCTGGCATCTTCCGGATTATCATATAATCTCTGCCTAGCCCCCTGGGGGTCTTTATCAAAACCTGAAAAACGGCTAATTGGATATATTAATAATAATCCATCTGTTGCTGGTCTCACCATCCTAGCCGCAGGATTAACACCAATTTTCTTGCCATCTGCGCTTTGAATTCTTTTCGCTTCAAGAAGCTGTGCATTACTTAAACCTATTTCTTCGTCCCCTGGTTCTGTAATTACCCCAAGAGATTCCGGATTACTTTTTAGTCTTGAACGGCTGAACATTGGTAAAGGTCTTAATAAACCCAGATCTATTTCACCAAGCTTTTCATGAGTTTTACCTCTGGACCTAATTGCGACTGTCCATTTAATAAGTTCATTGTTTTCAATTTGTTTTTGTATATAAGCAATCAGAAGATGGAGTGAAATATTTCTTGCATCCGGATATATATGATAAGTGTTCAGAAATTCAATTATTAAATCTGGTGTTATATTACTCCAGCAGGGAGAACTATCTTTTTCCCAGTCCGGAGCCCCCAGTTTATTTATAAATTCCATTGTTGCTCTTATATTATTATCTGCCAGGGAGCTTAATGCATTTAAATCATTAAAAGGAAACCTGAATGTCTGTAAAACCTGACAGGAATAGCTTTGTTCTACAATAATTGTATTTGCGAATCTTTGTTTAAGCCGGTTCGTGACGAGCATTGCAGGATGCTTTACAATCCGCGCTCCAAGCTCAAGAGGAGTTACCCCTTGCTCTTCATATATGCTGATATCCTGACGTAATTCATATTCAACCAGAGCCAGATCACTAAACCATCCTGACAGATCAGCTGTCATATAGATTCTTGTGAGATCTTCATAACCGCCCCTGAAACCAAACCATCGCCCCATCTGCATAAGCGTATCGTACATCGCACTTGATCTGAAGAAATAACTTGTAAGAAGTCCCTCAAGGGTAAGTCCGCGTGAAAGCCGGTTGCCGCCGACAGCTATTGCTTTTAATGTAGGTTCCTTTTCAAAATCAAGCATTTCACCGGTCCTGCTATTGATCGTTTTTACCTGGACAGCCTCAAAAAACGGTCCAATATATGGTTCGATGTCTGAGAATGGCACATCCCGATTGATATCAAGATTTTGTGTCACAGGTTTAAAATCATTTTCCCACCTTTGATGCAATCTGTTAAGTATGCTGACTGAGCGTTGATATCTCCATTCATCACGCAATTCCGAAAAACGCTCTGATACCATCAAAGCAATTTCAATCTGTTTAAGTATAAGATGGCTCCCATGTAAAAGCATTATAGCGGGATGATTCCCCTTTCCTCTCTGTGCTCTTGCTGCACCAGCCAGCACAAAATCAAGCATAGAATTTTCAAGAGAAGGTGGGAGTAATAATGATGTTTTTAAATTCTCAAGTTCCTGCACAGGAATGATCCGGATTATATCAAGACCTCCGGTCTTATCCTGCGTATTAGAATCAAATCTTCCGAATTGTTCTTCTGCACCGAAGTAACCATTTGGTTTTGGTATATCTACAATAAAATCTTTTGGATAGAGGTCACTTTCATACAAAGGATCATATGTATTGTGTGGTATAAGAATATTCGCAAATGGTGTTGCTGTATAAGCAACATATGCAATTTTCTGAAATTTATTCAATAGCTCCCTTATACGTCTGTTAATTACTGAAGGTTCGGTAAAATCATCTGGTAAAGGTTCATCCTCCATCTGATATGAACCCTTTGTATCAATACTCGCCTGGTCCGCTTCATCATCTATAACAAGTACCGGTAGAGCTCTGCGAACATCCTCCGGCGCATCATCAAGCCATTTATGCAGCCTTTTTAATACAGGACCATTTTTTTTAATAACCAATAAAACAGGTTGTGATCCCTGTAATGCTGCATAATTTGCATTTCCAGGTTGAAAATCACCATCAAACTCTTCTGTTGTAAATTGATGCCATTGTTTTCCCATTGGGGGCAGTTGCACAGATTTTGCCCTACCATCTGTATAACCTGTTAATTCTTTATTAAGTCGGATCTGAGTTTGTCTACGCAACCCGTTGTCAATTCCTGACAAAACAATGATCAAACGATATCCTACATCAGCAGCTTTAGCGATCAATGCTGTAAAATTTGCTGTTTTACCACTCTGTACATACCCAAGAACAAGACCACGTATATCAAACTTCTCTGTATCTGGTGGTTCAAGCTGCCCAAGGATTCTGTCTGTTGTTTCATCAAGCGATCTTAATGCAGCAGCACTCCAGTTCTTATTACCAAGCAGATAGCGCCTCTGGTTAGGCCAATAATACCACTCTGATCTATCATAATTTTTCAACCACTCATCTTTGTTCTTTCGGGATGTAAGAACATCTGCGGGAATCAGAATAATATTATCTTCACGCTCAAGTGTTTCTCTTATTGACTGTCGAAAACTTTCAGGAATTGCCGGATTATTTATTGCATCCTCACGATTAAGACCACCACTGATCAACAATCTGACAACACCAAGTGCATCATCATATTCCATAATAATACCTTAATTTTTTAAACTATCAGAAAAACGTTTAAAAACTTTATTTATTACAACTCTTTCTTTTTTATCAGCAATCTTTTCAAGTTCTGATTTAATTTCATCAAGGGACCATTTTTTTTCTAATTGTGGATTCAAAGCAGGACTCTGGTATACTTTTTTTAAAGTGTTATCCTCAGGTGTATTAACAGATTGTCCACCTGAAATATGCTGCCGGATAATAGAAGATTGGTGCATTTTATTTATTGGCTTGGGCTCCTTGTTGTTTTTGTCATATATTTCGCGTGCTGTTTTGGTTATTTGTTTTACGAAAGAGTCAACCTCTTCTTTAATCTGCTGTGGTATCTGAACTTTCATTTTCGCAACATTTATTTTAAAGGCATCATCAAGGTGAGGGCTGAAATCAAGAGCTATCCTTGCCAGCTTAGTATGTTCATCAACCGCCCGCAATCTCGACCAACCACCACTCTGAATCAGACGATTGGAACGATAAATATAAAAACCCTGCTGCTGATTCCATTTATTTGGACCACTGGCTCTGTCAAAAGCCTCTTTTGAACTAAAATTATCTTGGCTGGGCAGAATATATGGCTGTAACGAAACAGTGCATTTGTGACCATCAACCTCCAACGGAATTTTTTTGGCAGATAATTCCAGTAAATTCTTTTCGCATCTTACAAATGGATCCCATGGTGTAAGCTCAATATCATTCAGAAATATCTTAATCTTACTATCCGGAACCTCACCGGCAAGAAATCTATGAAACACCATTGAAAGATGTTCTTCAAGTTCACGGTGGAGCTTAAGTATTATTTTATTGGCTTTCTCATCATCGTTTGCTGATTCAATTACTCTGTCAAGATACTGCCATAAAACCACCGTTCCGGTACTATCCTTCAGATAATTCTGTATTACAAAATCCCGTGTTTTATTATCAAGCTCCAATATCTCCCATTTGTTTGTTTTCTCGATGTGGGCTAAATCCCAGGCAAAGCTGTGTATTATCTTCTGCCTGTCTGACATTGAGCGGGTTGCAACTGAAAATCTCCTGCACTGACTGAAGGATGCCGTTTTGAGCCCTAGTCCGAATTTACCCAAATTGTTTTCAACATTGTAATCATTATCTGATCCATACCGCATAGCCTCTTCAAGTTGAATTAAAGTCATCCCATATCCATTATCTGCAATGCGGAGATATGAATTAACACCTTTCATTTCGATATCAATGTATATTTCTGTTGCGCCCGCCTGAATGGAATTATCAATAAGATCAGATACTGCCGAGGAGAATGTATAACCTAAATCCCTTAATGAGTTTATTAAACGCTTTGCAGATGGGATTACTTCTCTGCTGTTGAATTTTGGCGTCATAACTACCCCATATTTAAATGATATTTATAAATCAACTAACCTATGGTTGTATTTAAATCATATTGAATTCTATCAGACTGGTAATATTGTATTTATATTGTTATCTCTATCAAGCAAGGTTATTATCTAAAAATATCTGAAGCTTGTTTAAAACAGACACAAAATCCTTTGTCTTTAGCTCACACTCCCAGATAACCAGATAACTCCATCCAAGTTCTATTAGAGTTTTATAATTCTTTTTATCGCGTTTAACATTCCCTGTGATTTTTTCTTTCCAGAACTCTGCATTAGTTTGTGGCCATTTAAAGAAATTACATTTATGTCTATGCCAGAAACAACCATTAACAAAGATTACCTTTTTTCTGGATGGGAAAACAATATCAGGCTTACCTGGAAGTTTTTTATAATGAAGTCTGTATCTGTATCCATGTTTCCATAACAATTTACGCAGTATTTCTTCAGGTTTTGTGTTTTCTCCCTTAATCCGTGACATATTGTAACTGCGCTGTTGAGAGGTATGGACATCCATAAATTATAACGATAATTGAAAATTACCCAATCTATTAGCATGGCTAGCTGCTTTTGATTGTATATCAAATAATATATCACGTCTTAAAGATAAGATTGGACTACCGTTTAAATCAGTTTCCTTTATAAAAGAAACTGATAAAAAATGGAAGGTCAAAAGCTTAATCTCATTATCAAACCAAAATGGACCTATACTAAAATGTGCATCACTTTGTTTTATTTTATCCTTTTCTTCAGATTTATAATTAAAAAGTATGCCATATACGATTCTTTGAATTTTAACCGTATCACTTCCGTCTTTAAATTTTAAAACCTTATTTTGTGCTAAATCACATTCAGGTGTTAGAATAACTTTGCATAGTTGTAATCCTAACGGTCGGTGGCCTTCTTTAAATATACTATCAGATAAAATGTTTAGCATATAATCATCATTTTTATAATAAATGTGCCCCGAGGATGGTCGATTTAACAAAGTCGTAGTTAAAAAAAGTGAAGTATTTAATTTTGAGATAATTGAAGGCTCAATAGAAGAATTTGATAATCTAAATCCGCTAGGTAGGTTTAAATTCTCGAATGAAAAACGATGTAATACATCGGCAAAACTCATATTCATCAATATAGAGGCGCATTTAAATTGTTCAGCATGATCACAATCATCAAACACATTTTTATCAACATATGTCTTATATAATTTATAAAATAATGCTGATGTCTTTGTTGACCATTCATCACCATTTGGGATTAAAGATGCAAAATCATTAATAAATTCATTTACTGACGAATGTACAACATTCTCCCATTCGACATACAATTGAAATGCTCCTAATTTTGATAATTCTGATTGTATTCGTGATGAAATTTCATTTATACTTAATTCACCCTCTATCGGTTTTTCTAAATCAATCCATAGAGTAGGAGGAATTTTAGCTTCTTTACAATAATTATTCACAAACTCAATAACTTCTGGATGTTTAGTCCAATATATTATTACATATGGACCATTATTAACTGAAATAATTTTTTTCAATCTTCCAATTAATGCAGTGGCTTTATTTTTATCATCCATCCCTTTTGTTTCTGGCAGCTCAATATCAAGAAAAATAAAACGAATCCCTTCGAGAGGTTTATCGGGTAAAGTTTCAGGTCGACCATCATAATATACATACGGTATGGCTTGTTTACTAAGTGAATTCAATAAACCTTTTATTTCGTCAAAAGTATCATCCAGAACTACTACTCTTCCACTATTAGGTAAATTCATACTAATTTTCTCTACGTTTAAAGGCGAGAGCGATTTTCGCACCTTTCTTATATTTTTTTGGAATAGTGAAATATTCTGATTCAGGGAAAAGCAGTTTACCTTTAAGCGATTCCATAATTTGTTGTGTAAGATGAAGTCCAATCCCCATACCTCCAGGTTTGTCACTCACAAATGGTTTAATAATTTCGTCTGTTGGTAAAGAAAAACCCGGTCCATTATCAGCTATAACAATGCTTAAATAACCTGGAAAATCAGTACTTAAATCAAGGAATATTGTCGGATTTTTTATTTTGGAATAACCTAGCCACCAGATTGAATTATCGAATAAATTCATTAATGCATTGACTACATGCGATTCAGAACAGATCGCATCAAGAGCTGAAGTTTTATCTCGGAAAACTGCATCAAGCTTAATTCCATGGGCTTCAAGACGAAATTCAATATTAAAAATCGAGTTCTCAATTATACCTTTTAAATTACGTTTCTTTATATCTGATTTTTTAACTAAAATACTATAACCTTCAACGAGAGATGAAAGTGTTTTTACCTGATCTTTTATTGAATCAACGTCAGCTTTTTTTACTAAAGCAGCATTAATATTCTTAATTATCTTTTCCATTTGATGGATAACAATGATAAGATTTAATCCTGCACCAGCGCTTTTTATAAGGTTATTTGTAATTTCTTCATAATCTTTTGAAATTCGATCAAGATATCTATTTATATCCTTTTTTACACTTTCGTCTTTTACATGCTTGTCAACAACACTCTTTACCTCTTGTAAGGAAGTAATTACAGGTTCTGATGCTAATTGAGGACCATAATATTTACGAAGAAGATCTTTGTCGGTTTTTCTTAAGGATTCAATACGATCAAGCGAAAACCTTATTGCTTTCCACATTTCCCAATATGCCTTATTCTCAACAAAACCTTCTCTATTCGCCTTTTCAATTAAATCACCGCTCGATTCACGCTCTAAGTAGATCGCTCCGAGAATTATATTATTGCTGATACTTTTTGTTGGTATATTAACTCTACGTCCATCAAGATCGAGCCAATCATTACCGGGTTCACCATAATCCATAATACGCATTTTATCCCTAAATACTCTGATTCCTCCATAAGCATCTAAATATTCTTTAATTGTCTTTTTATCAAGATCAATACCCAAATTTAAAGTGTTGGAATCTCTATCAAAAATTATTCCTTCAAACCTAATTACTCCGATTTCAAATTTTGATAAATCTATATCCTTATCTTTTTTTTCTTCTTTATCTTTATATACCATTCGTGTTAAATTTTTGATATCTTCAATTGTAACAATGCGTAAAGATAATTTTGGCATAGTATCCCATGGAATAAATTTATATTCAAACTCAGTTATTTGATTAGCATTCATTAAAACATTAAAATAGAATAATTTATACTTTTCGATATCTTCAAATTTCGTTAAACCAACTAACCATTGGGAATTTAATATTTCTATATCTGCTTTAAAAGAACCTTCATCAACAAACGGTGGATTCAATGATAAGATCGCCCGGGCACAATCTCTAGCCAACTTTTTTGTCCATGATGTACGTAGTTTTTTGATTATTATCTTAGTCCCAGATGTATTGATAAAAGTAGTAGCATTTTGTTTTTTTATTATAATTGGTAAATCTTCAATATAAATTGCATCATCAATATGATCCCAGTTAATTTGTAAAATATTTTCAATATTATCACCAATGCATGAGACAATTTCAATTTCTCTACCAAGTCTATGTACACCTAGTCTACCAATTCCTTTTTCTCCAAGATAAGGTCTGCCAAATTTAGGACTTATCCTTTGATCGTTATCACCTTTAAAACTCGTACCAATTTCAAGCCAGACTGTGGAAAGAACATTATAATTCATGCCTGAACCATTATCCTGAATAATAATAGTACCGTTATTAACATCTTCAGGTTGCTCCATTATAACCTTACATTCAGTAGCATCCGCATCATATGAATTTTTAATTAATTCTAATAGAGCAATTGATTCATTTTTAATTAGTTGTTCACCCAACTGATTAATCAATCTTGCACGTGTTCTAAATCCAAGTTTTTGCTTCAATTCCAAACCTCATTAAGTTTTTCTGCAATCCTCTTACCAAGTAAAACTGGTACTGCATTACCAATCTGTTTAAATGCAGCAGTTCTACTCGGCTTTTCACTCACTCCCTCAAAATAGTAATCATCAGGAAATGTCTGCAGGCGTGCTGCTTCACGCGGTGTTAGTGATCTGTTTTGATTTATGTCCGGATGAATATAATAATGACCATCCTTTGCAATATGAGCCACAACTGTGTGTGAATACGGAAGATCATCCGCAACAACTTTAAACCTGTCAGTAAATGATTCTCTGTTATTATGGGTTTTAAGTCTGTCTGGTAAATCATTGTAATTAAGGCGTTTCTTTTCATTCACCCATTTATTGACAGCAATACGGTAAATTTCTTTATCCTGCTCCGTATGTGGACGCGCTGAGTGCCATGTCACTGGTAAATCATAAGACTTTATGCCTGATTCTGTAAGATATTTGTTTTTTACTTTTCTGACTTTACATGGTCCATCTGTACCCTCTCCATCGCGAAGTTCAGGAAGATCATTTAATATATCTCCCACGAAAGCGTGAGGGTTCCAGATGTCAGGTTCAGGGTAAAATCCTGCGTTACCATTAAGTTTACCAATCAGAATGATCCTCTTACGATTCTGGAGTACTCCAAAATCACTAGCATTAAGCACTCTGAATTCTGTTTCATAGCCAATATCTTTAAAAAGATGTTTCATTTTATCGAAGTATGCTTCACCATCTTTATTCTTTGCTGTTTTAAGTCCGGTAACATTTTCAAATACAAAGTATTCAGGCTGATATCTTTTAAGAAATTCTGCATAATATATAAAAAGATAATTTCTTGGATCACCTTTCATTTTATTTCTATCTCTTGAGCGCCCTACAACTGAATATGCCTGACATGGAGGGCCTCCGATAATCAGATCAAGTCTCCTCTTATTAAGAAGAGAATCTATTGATTTATATATTTCATTATTATTTTCAGGCCCTATAGCACTGTGAATAACTGAATTGATTATTTCTGCTGGTACTGTTCTATAAAGCTCAGAACGGCTGATATTGCGATGTAGATAATCATTATAAATCGACAGTTTCTCTACATCCTTAAGATAATGATATGACATCCGTGTTTTAAGTGTATTACAGGCTGCTTTGTCGATCTCAACATGAGCAAGCGGCTTCAAACCTCCTTGGATGAATCCCTCAGATAATCCCCCTGCCCCGGCAAATAAATCTAAAAATATTTTTTCTTTTTTCATGTTCACTTTTCTATGATAAAATATTTAATAATCATAGATGAAATTCTAATTATATTGGCGAGTCAAATGTTTTTTACTCAATTAAAATACTGTCACCTCTCTTGTTCCAATCCCAATAATCATTCTTTAAAATATGCCTTTCCTGATCTGCAATTTTTCATAAAAATGTGGCCTGCCAAAACAATTTAAGCAAGGCTTGGTTTAATTGTATCAGCCTTTTCTGATTTTTGCATTTGTCTCTGGCAGATCTCTTACCTAAAACATCTACATGAATATTTATTCAATAACAGGATATACTTATACCAAGTCAAACCTTTTGCCCTACAGTGGAGTCATTATATGTAAATTTATATATTACTCATTTTCTGAAATCCCCCCCGGCCCCCTTTAATAACTTTAATGAATGAATAGTTCCTAGCTGAAACATTCCAGCAGGGCAGATATTCATGTATCACGCAAAAGTCCATACCGGAATCCACGCCTCGGAAAGCGAGGCCACGGATTGCAGAGCGCAGGAATAGCGCCCGTGCAGGGGCACCAGCCCCGTGCAACAATATTCATTCCTGGGATTTTTCCACCAAATGTCAACCACTATAGAGCAATTATTACTAAAAACTGCATATCTTACAGTCCGTCCAAAGGGACAATATACTGCCGGAGGTGTCGGAGGACCATACATGAGCGGGATAGATATATACGCCGAGGTTTTTAAACTGGATGCTCAGCAATGGCAAAGCATAACTTATTTCATTCCGAATTCTTTTTTCAGATTATCATGAGATACCCATTTTTTATTCCTGCGTTTTATTTCAATGGCTGAATAATAATCTTTCCTGTCTTCAGCCATAGCTTTTAATTCTACATACTCATTATAATCAAGGATTACCGCCACCGGTTTTCCTGCTTCTTTTATGATATGTTTTTTAATCATGATAAGCCTCCTGTCTATGTTTGACCTCTGAGTCAAGTGATTTATCCACCCCCGCCTCCGGTCCCTTTTAGAAAAGTAAGCGGGATAGAAATATACGCCGTGATCCGCCCACGAGCCGCCGGCACGGCACCCCTACAGGTTCAGCATCCTGATATAATCCTTCTGCGTTTCGTACACCGACCTGCATACGAGTTCGATAAACGCACTATTGTTTTCATGGGCCGCTTCGATGGACGAAATATATTCCGGTCTCAGCACCGGGGAAATAAGGGCGATAGTGTATCCTTCCTGGAGAAGTACCAGGTTCATGAGCAGCCGCGCCACCCTGCCGTTGCCGTCCACGAAGGGATGTATGAAGACGAAATCAAGATGAGTCCGGGCCGCCGTCAAGACTGGATGATCCGTTTTGCGCATCGATGCCGTCTTACCGGTAAATTCATGCATAAGCTCCGGTACCCTGTCAGGAGCGGGAAGCGGATACCGAGATCCCGAAATAAAAACCTGGCTTTTCCGGTATACCCCTGCCCCGGCATCGTCGATTGACCGGTAAAAAAGGCGATGCAGCATGAGGATATCGTTTTCCGTGATAGTCCGGGAATCGACAAGACCCAGCATATGTGAAAAAGCCTCGGCATGTCCCCGGGCCTCGAGATGATCGCGCAGCGGCTTCCCACCGATGGTGAGCCCGTCCTCGATGACGACCTTCGTTTCGGACTCCGTAAGGGTATTGCCCTCCAGTGCGTTACTGGACCAGGTGAGGCCGATCCTGTAGTATTCCTTTAAAGAATGAACGGTCTCCCTGTCCAGGGGACGCATATCATCAATCTGTTTCTGTAATTCATCTATCTTTTTAAGAAGCTCGCTCATCTGTTCCTTCCCCTGGGAATAAAACCGGGATATGCTTATTAATACATTTTCAATCATAGTATTTTACCGTTAAAAGTCAAACAGTATAGGGCAGTAAACCGGTAAAAAACTGCGAGATTCTCTACCCCCTCCGGGGGTGGCGGAGGCCGTCTATGAACGGGATGGATATATCCGCCGGGGGCCGGACCTTCTACCTACCTTCTACCTACCTTCTACCTGGCTTGCTCAAGCATTGACGCGGACCAGCGGCATATTGCGGAACAGCCTCCCTGACCCAGTAAAATTTAATTATAAATTTCATTTTTTTTCAGAAATCTTTTAAATCCCCGGCAGGGCGGCGCGTATTAATAATAAACACACGGGAGACATGGAGCGCACGCCGCCCATCCCCGTAACAACAGAGTAACAGGAGGCCCAATATGGCCGACGTAAAACTCAACCCCGTATTTACCGGTTTTTCAAAACAAATCGGAGACCTGGTCTTCGTGAACCTTCACGGCAAAACCTTTGTGAGAAGAAAAGCGGTTCCCCGCCGGACCGACAGCGAGGCGCAGCTTGTCGTGCGAGACTGCTTCAAAAAAACCATCGAGGCCTGGGGCAGTCTCGATGACGCGCAGAAGAAGATATGGGAACACGAGGCGCAGGGAAAAAGCATGACGGGATACAACCTCTTTTTCAGGGACAATTTCAGGCGTCTGCGCGCCGGCGAAACCGTGGAAACGCTTCCCGTGAACACGGCAGGGAACCCGGCCTGATGATGCATCGGCACGGTACGCATTCCGCGTCATGTGCGGGGGCGCAGCATGCTGCGTCTCTGCACACCATGATTCCCGGGGCCTTAATCTGTCTGCTCGTCATCCCCCTCGTCATCGGCCTGATCGTTCAGCACCAGATCCACGACCGCGGCGCGCTCCTTCATCCGGCTGCTGAAAGACATCCGGGGCGCCGGTATGGCGGGCCTGGCCTTAATCATCACATCCTCACCGCTGAAGTTTTTTCCCATGCGCGCCTTGCGTGCCGGCTGCAGCTTGAGATAGAGCCTGCCCAGCCTGCCCAGTGGCACCCTCTCGCCGAGAAGCATGCCGCTTTCCAGTATCATCAGGTAATCCTCGACAATCTGCCGTGCTTTCCTGAGGGTGATATCGTTCCGGGCCGCAACCTGCTGGATAATGGATTTCATCGTGAACTGCACATTTTCCAGGTCCCTGTTTATAGCGAGGGACATATTGATTTTAACAAAGCCGTTGGTCAGGAACAGCACTGCCTCGCGCAGCCGCGCCTCCTGCTCTTGCGGCCCTACATCGTCACGGCATACCGCTATCCGGTAAAGGGCCGACGTGCTCCTGATGACACCCGATTCGAACTCGAGTATTTTATCCGTTCCCGTATCGGCCCTGATTTTTGCCTCGGCTGCTTTCAATATCTCCGGCACATCGGCCCGCAGCTTTATGCTGTGATACTCCATCCAGCGAATTCCGTCGCGCAAGGGCCCCAGGCTGATGAGAGAGCCGGAATAGGTAAGCGCCAGCGCGCCCCGGGGATCATCGGCGGTGAATACGCCGGTCTCGATCATATCCAGGGATTTGATCTGTCCCTGGAATAGATTCATTTTATCAATCCAGTTTTTTGAAATGGCTTCCAGTGATTCCCCGGTATCGGGAAGCCCGGAGGTATGCAGTATTTCACGCAGATGAACATGGATATGTTCCGGCAGGGTGTTGATCACTTTTTCCATAAACGCTCCTTTGATGGTGAAATCGGAAAATACCGTATCAAATGAATCATTCATATATAGTAAATATCCCCCATGATTTCAATATTTTGTCATGAACAGGATATAATTTATTTGGAATATTCATTTTTTTTAACTCGTTTGTTGACTTGAACCTGATTTCTCCGTATATTGAATGATTTTTTTAATCACTCGCGCCTGTACAAAAATTACAGTATTTTAATCAGGAGGAAATTATGGGAGAACATTTTGAACAAATACCGCAAAACATCCAGGAGCACATCAGGGACATATTTAAAACATCGGGACTGCCCGATACACCGGAATCGCTGGATATAATGTCCGAGGCCTGGCTCAGAAAGAAGGAAGCCTTTGAATCAGAAATAGAAAGGCTCGAAATGGAAGAGGTTGATATGCTGCCCAAAGATGACACGCACGGTGTCCTGGTCCTTACCTACTCGGGCTCCCTGGTGAACATAGGGCCTCTCTCGGAAAAAGGCAGGAAGGTTGAATACGTGAGCATCGGACTGCGAAAGGATGTTCCCGAGGCTGCCACAAAAGAAGATTCCATCCTCGGGAGCGACGTGTTCATAGACGAGGAGATAGAGTTTGAAAAAGGCCCGGTTCAAATGACCTCGGCGGCATATAAAATCGCCCTGTGCAAAAACCCGGTAAACGCGAAACAGGAAACAAAGGCTCTGTCCAGAGCGACTTTGATTTTATCCAATAAATTCTCTGAAATCAACAAAACGGTCATCAGCGACTGACATCCGGTTTTAACAATAGCAGGCTTGCCGTATACCGTGCCGATTGCATGTTCGACGGAGCGGGATATTCCCGTGATGCTCCTGAACTGCCACTGGCACCGAACGAAAGAGTTACGGCAAGTCCCGCTATGTTTTTTAATGACGCGACGCGGTCCGGCCGCAAGGCCCATGACCGGGAATCAATGTGCAGGGGAAAGCATAACAGACTGAGTGCCCATAGAAATGATATATACCCGGTTTGAAAAAGAAATAATCGATATATACGAACGGGATCATCCTCCCGGGGCCTCTCATATGATCAGGCTCATCGAGGAAACCAATAATCGGTTCATGCGGGAAGATCCCCTGATACGGCCGCGGGACAATGAAGGTCTGCCCGGCGGTATCATCTATGTAAACCGCTTTTTGCCGGGCATACTGGTCCCGGACCTACACGCCAGGATGGACTTTCTTCTGAGTGTGCTGCTGCGCAGGGATGACAATGGAACAAGCGTGCTGGATCGTCTTTTTAAAAACGAAATCCAGCTTATCTGCCTGGGCGACGGAATGCATTCCGAGGGCCGGGCCTATGACCGCTGGAACGCCGCGGTGGGAGAATTTATCGGCAATTACCGCGAACACCGGAACATGGATGATGAAATGCGCGAGAGCCTGGGCGTCATGGAGATGGTAATGCGCCTCAAAAACGAGTTCCCGGAGAATTTTCATTTTCTGAAAGGAAATCATGAAAATATTACCAATGAAGAGGGCAACGGCAACCACCCCTATATAAAGTTCGCCTACGAGGGAAACATGGTTTCGTCGTACCTGGAAATGTTCTACGGGCCGGAATTCATCGGCACCTACTATCAATTCGAAAGAAACCTGCCGCTCCTGGCCGTGGGGAATGGATTTCTTGCGTCGCACGCCGAACCGGCAGGCCCTTATTCCCGCGAGGAAATAATCAATTACCGGGCTCATCCCGCAGTGGTGGAAGGGCTCACCTGGACCGACAATGACGCCGCTGAATACGGGAGCGTCGCTTTTCTGATGGCTGAGCACCTGGGAATCGACGCGGAGAACGGTCTCTATTTCGGCGGCCACAGGCCCATCGACTCGCTCTATGAAAAACGGGCCGGCGGAAAATATATCCAGATTAACAATCCCGATAAATTTATTATTGCAAAAATCGATCCGATGAAGAATATTAATCTGGAAGAAGATATCATGGAGATTGACAATTCCATTTCGCGAATACTCGACGATTATTACGGGCCGCAATAACCTTACAGCAGGGAGACGCATGAAAACAAAGGTCGGCAAATATACGGTAACGGAAAGAATAGCCAGGGGAGGAATGGGCGAGATATTAAAGGCCAGGCACCCTACCCTGAACAAGGACGTCATTTTGAAGCGCCTCACCTTCAACGCCAAAGATTCGGTCATTGAACGATTCAAGAGAGAGGCCCAGCTCCAGATCGATTTTCGCAATGATAATATCGTACAGGTCTTCGACCATTTCAAGGAAGGGCCATCGTACTACATCGTCATGGAATATGTCGACGGCATATCACTCGATGCCCTGATAGAAAAAAACCGGTACCTGCCCGACGAGATCGCCCTGCTCATATTTTACCGCATAGCCGGGGCGCTGAAATACGCCCACGACAAGGACGTGATCCACCGGGATATCAAACCGGCCAATGTATTGATCTCCCGGGAAGGCATCGTGAAGCTGACGGATTTCGGCATCGCCACGTCCAAGGAATTTCACGACAAGTACCTGACCAGGGAAATGACCCTGGGAACACCGGCCTATATGTCGCCGGAACAGATCACCGACACCAGGAATGTGGACAAACGGGCCGATATCTACTCCATGGGGGTCGTGCTGTATGAGATGGTGACGGGAAAGTGCCCCTATCCCTGCGACATATCCTCGGAAAATATCAACCGCATACAAAAGGGCAAGTATACCAGGCCCTCGAGAGTGAACCCGAAGGTCTCTTCGCTGGCAGGCCGCATTATCAAAAAAGCCATGCATCATAAGATCAATAAACGATACAGGGATTTAGAAGAGATAATCAGAATACTGTCAGTCCGCCTTAAGAAATATAAAAGCCGGGAAATGATAGACGAAACCATCCGCCTTTTTATCCAGGGAAAAACCGCCGACGCAAAGAAGCCGAAAAATAACAAAGCAGCCGCGAGCGTCATATCACCCGGGCGCAGCATACTGAAGATTACGGCCGCGCTCTGCCTCTTTGCCGCGATAGCAGCGGGCATGGGTTTTTACGTCTACAAGAAAGGATATCACCATGAGTTTTATCAGGCCGATGAATTCGGAGCCCTGCGTACGGAGATCATAATTCACACAGCGGAAAAGAATGCCGCTGCGCGTTATATACAAGGACATCTGCTGGTGCGCGGACCCCAGGGATATACGCCCCTGGAAAAGGGAGTTCTGGAGTTCACTCCCGAAACCATGAATGAAGATACAGCGGCTGCTGCCTATACATCGGCGAGAATGTATCTGCCTGCCGGCTCTTACCGGCTCATGGTCGATATAGACAACAGGATTTACCAGCGTGATTTTTTTCTTAAACCGCGCTCGGTACAGAAAACCGAAGATGAATATCACAACGCCCGGGTAATTACCATAGATCACACTCCCATCGCCGCCATGCCGGTCTCCATAACCTATGCAGTGAGCGACGCGGGCTCCGGCAGGATCATCACCGATGAAACGGACTGCTTTATAAATTATAATGGCCGGTGGGTAAAGTGGCAGGATTTCATTGATAAGCCGGAATCAAAGGATTTTCTTGTAAGCGGCAGGAAATATGTTTTCAACTTTACCAAAACCAACTACTACAACCGCACCGTAAGCATAGACGTGCTCCCGCACCAGGCCCGGATCGATATTCAGGCCGAGATTGCGCCCTTCCCCGGCATCCTGCTTATCAGGTCCAGCGAGCCCGATGTCGAAATGCTTATCAACAATAACCCGTATTACATCGAAGGCGGTTCTGCGGCCAGAATTGTAAAACTCGACAGGCTGTCACCCGAGGTACAGCGCATAGTGCTCCCGCCGAACAGCTATTACATCACGGCCCGGTGGAAAGGTATCATAAAAACTGAATCAATACCGATCAATTCGACAAAAAACACCCGTGTGATCGTCACGGTGAACAGGGAAAATAATACTATTGAATTCAATGTTTTTTAGTCCAAACCAATAATAAGGAGCGAGATATGTCTTCAATCAAGAGAAGGATTTTTCTGTGTCTGGTGGGCCTTTTGGCCGGACTTGCCGCATGGCCCGCTGCCGAGACAACCCTCCTGTTTCAGGCCGATTTTCCGTCATACCTGATATTCTCGATTTTTCTCGGCGCTGTATTCGGAATTTTTCTCGGCGCCTTTTTCGGAAGCGGCGACGGCATCATCATGTCGCACCGCCGGAGCATAATATCAGGTGTAGCGCGGGGGATGGTCATCGGAGCACTGGGCGGCGCTGCCGGTTTCTTCATCGGCCAGGCGGCACTGTTTATAACCGGCGAATATCTCATCCATTCAATGAAGAAATTCAACACCGTGGGTATGCCCATATCGCGCGCCATAGGCTGGGCCTTCCTGGGTCTTTTCATAGGCATGGTCGACGGAGTACGTTCGGGCTCATGGAATAAGATCAAAGTCGGCATGATCGGCGGCATATCGGGTGGATTCGCCGGCGGGCTCGCTCTTGAATATTTCAGGATAGCCTTCCCGGGAACCGTCTTCGCCAGGCTCCTGGGACTGCTTATATTCGGTCTTTTCATAGGGCTCTTTTACGGATTCGTGGAGGTGCGCCTCTCCTACGGGGTGTTCACGCTTTTAAACGGGCGGTTTAAAGGCAGGGAGTTTTTGATAAACCAGAAAAAGATCAGGATCGGCGCCCTGGAAAAAAACGATATCAGGCTGGAAGGATATCATAACATATCGGACAGCCACGCCCTTGTGAGCGTAAAGAAAGACGATGTATTTATAGCAAAGGCCGGCGTCGGCAGTATCCTTGTGAATGACGATCCCGTGGACGAACACATGCTGAAATACGAGGACGTCATTAAAATCGGTTCAGCGAAACTGCTGTACCAGTACAAATAGGAGCGGTCCATGAAAACAGGAAAAAAAGCACTCATATCCGCTGCGCTTGTGGCGCTGCTGGCACCCTGGACATCCTCGCACGGTGAGACGATCCGCATTTCACAAATAGATCCGTCCATGCTCCTCTTCAGGCAGGATGTAAAGGTATACGTAAGCGTCACGGACAAGAATGGCGCGCCCATAAGAAATATCGGGAAGGACAAGTTCACCGTTTTCGAATCGGCCGACGGCGACAGCTTCAGACCCATTCCCGCGATCAAAGATTTTCAGACTATGGCGAATTACGAGGATGGCATATACTTTCTACTCCTCATCGACAATTCGGGAAGCATGTACCTTGACATGCAGCAGAGACTGACCCGCAACCAGGCCGACATGAAATTCAGACACGCCAAGACGGCCATTTCCACGTTTCTGCAAAGCATGACCAATCCCCGGGACCGCGTGGGACTCGCCTCGTACAATTCCTATTATGAATCATTTTCCAGTCCCATATCGGACAAAACAAGGATAGAGAGCCTCCTGGGACAAATCAGGATGCCCGTGGGTGAAGAAGGGCATACCGAAATATACGCGAGCCTCAGCCGCGCTGTTGATGAATTCAGATCAGTTAAAGGGCGCAAGGCCATACTCATACTCTCCGACGGAGAGAACAGGCCCTTCTACACCTATACGGGGAAACCGCACCGGGATTTCGGAACCAAAATCTATTCATACACTGAACCCATACGCGATTGCCAGGAGGAAGGAATAAGCGTCTTCGCCATCAATTTCGGACGGGGCGGCGAACGCAAGGACATACATCTGAAAGACATCGCTCTCCAGACCGGCGGAGCGGTGTTCGATGCCGGTGACGGAAGTGAACTCGCCCTGGTTTACTCGAAAATAGTGGGCCAGATACTGAATGAGTATCTGATTACCTATTCCGCGACAATGGACCCGGCCGACAAAAAATATGTGAAAATCCGATACGCCGCTGACGATGGGCCGATCCAGGCTGTCCGTTTCTATTTCTCAAGCACCGTATTCGGTCTTCCGTTGAAAAATTTCAGCCTCCTGCTGCTCCTGCCCTTCCTGCTGGCATTAGTGCTGCTGTGGCTCCTGTCCAGGATCAGGTTTGAGAAAAAGAAGGGGGTCGCGAATATAGAGGTATTAAATGCGGGCACGGCCAGGGCGGTGACAAAGTCATTCAAATTGAACAAGGGCCAGACCATCATCGGCGCTTCCAGGGGCGCCGACATGACCATTATGAGCGGCATTACGCAGATAGAGGAGAAACACGCCACTATCACCTTTGACAATAAAAAGAAAAAATATACGATCGCCGGAGACGGTGATTTCAAGGTCAACAATAAGCGGGTAAAAAGCAGGGTACTTGAACCGGGTGACGTCATCAACGTCGGCGGAGCCACCATCGTATTTGATGACGGCGAGGTGGATTGATATAACAGGAACATCACAGACTTTGGGGGGCACGGGACGTCGTGCCCCGAAAGGTTCTTAATGTTTTTGATCCAGTCTATTTCTTCTTTTTGATGAGATCACCCTCGATCTCTTTTTTCTGTTTTTCCGTCAGCTCCGGCAGTCGGATGTTGACCGTATCAAGGCTGCTTTCTATCCTTTTATATTTATCCGAATCTTTTAATCTCCGCAGTCTTTTATTCGCCCTGCGCCTGTCCCATCGATTGATCTTTCTCTCTTCACCCATACAATATCGCCTCCGTATAACAAAATGTCTGGATCTGGTTCAGTTTTCTGCGATGGTTAATTCTTCATGATAAATTCACTGCTGACAATGAATTTTTTAATTTTTTATTTTTTAAACCGATTTAGCAATGCATGGAGTAAGACAGAACCTCTGTAACAATTAATGCTTGACATTGCCATAAATTCTATAGATATATTATTTAATACGATTTGAGGTGATAAAATAACATGCTCTCTAAGATACTCCTAATACTTGGCATTGCCTGTTCGCTATATCTAATTGTATCATCTGCCATGAATATTATGGTTCGGCAGATCAACAAGCATATTGACGAGAAACTGGACCATAACACTAAAGCATGATCGATAGAATTATTCTCATCCTTGGCTTTTTCATTCTGGCTATTCTTGTAACCCTGGGCCTGCTGGATTATGAATATATTTACGATCCAATAATCAATATCACCTCAATCGTGGCATTCCTTCTCACAATTTATCAGTTTCTTCGTAATCGTTAATGCTATAACCCGGGTTCGATTGGACTGATCCGCTCTACTCTTCGTAAGCGCTGCCCTCAAACAAATCCGCCACCTCACCCCAGCATGATTCCCGGTCGGCACTGATTCTTTCTATGATTTTCTCAAAATCAATCCACATGGCGTCCCCGGTCATCTCGTAGGAATGCCCCCAGAAATAGAAAACCCCGCGCTTCTTTGCCTGTTCATACCGCGGCCAGAAGTCCGGGGCGAGAAAATGACAGCTGGGGTGAAAGGCCATGGCATTCTCCGGGGGCCAGGGACAATCGCAGCTCATGGCGGTGCGGGCATATATATGACCAGCTTCCCGTACCAGTTCCATGACCGTTTCATTATAAGACCCGAAGGGCCAGGCAAATCCCCGCACGGACTGTCCAAAAAACTGCTGCAGCTCTTCCCTGCCTTTTACAATTTCATATCTGGCCGTCTCCACCGCGATTTGATCAAGATGCTGGTGCGTCAGCCCGTGATTAGCGATGCTGAAACCATCATATACTTCCCTGATTTCATCCAGCCCCATTCTGAAAACTTCAACTCCCTCATGCATCCAGCCGAAGGTACGGCCTTTCTCGTGGAGACCGGCGCACAGGTTGAACGTTGCCCTGACCCCGTGACGGCGAAGGATATCAGCGAGACGCGCGTCCGTGGTCACGCCGTCATCCCAGCACTGCACTACCACCAGAGGAGAATTATTCATCGCTGCCCTTTATGACACGGCAAAATTCTCTTCACTTGCATCTGTTCCCACTCGCGGGATATTACCCCTTCTTCAATCCCGCCCGTAAAACCGAATCGCGGCTGATCATGCCCTTGAATTTTCCCTGCGCGTCCAGTACGGGCAGGCGTTTTATTCCCTTGCCTGCCATGAGCCGAACCGCCTCATCGATGCGTGTGTTTTCCCTGACCGTGATAATTTCGGTCCGCATCACATCGGCCGCCTTTTTCATGGTGGTCTGCCTGATGAGTTCTTTATGCCGGTCGGCCATTTCTTTAAAGGGCATTTTCGCCATGAGGTAATCCCATACGCCGGCCTGGTTATTCGCAAAGACACCGAGGAGCACGCGGTCCGACACCAGGCCGATCAGGCGGCCCTCATCGTCCACTACTGCCACGCGCTGGACTTTCCTGGCATTGACAATCCTGATTATCTCGTTCACGGGCGTGTCGGGCTGAACCGTATCGGTATCGCAGCGCATGACGTCACGGACATAATGAATATTCCCTACTTTCATCTTTTGTGATTTCACGCTGTCCCAGTCGGGAGATTCCTGCGCTATGGAATTGAATATATCGAATCGTGCCAGGATACCGACGATCCTTCCCTGGGCATCAACCACGGGCATTCTTTTGAAATTTCGTTTCAGCATTTCATCAACAGCCTCACCGAGCGTTTTCTCCGGGGATACGGTTATCACCGGTTTTGACATGATATCCCCGGCGGTTTTCCCCGAAATGGATTCCAGGTAGGCGTCGGTCTTCCCCCCTTCAAATTCCGAGAGCAGGCCGAGACGCACGGGCATTCCGGCCCGTGCTATGAGATCACCCTGCGTTATAATGCCGACGGGGCGGTTATCCGCGTCGATAACCGGAATCGCGTTGAAATCGGAACGCAGCAGCAGCTTGATGATTTCACCCGCTTTCTCCGAAACCGCGACGCATGCTGGAGACGGCGTCATGACGTCCTCTACCCTGATCTGCCGGGGGATGAGCCTGCTGCTCGTCACATGAAGGCGGACATCCATATCCCTGACGATGACGATACCGTCGGCAATGATCTCTTCAATGGCGGAAACGACCCTTTCCACTTCCAGGGCAGGCAGTATGATCTCTATTTTCAACGGCAGGTTAAAGGAAAGTACTTCAATATTGGTGCTTACCAGTTCACCATTTTCATAACAGCCGGCGAAACCCTTGGTCACCATGCAGCGCGCCGCGATTTTCAGATCCCGAACATGATCAATCACGGCGGAATATGCAGCCTGTCCTTTATACCGGATTTCTTCACTGGTGAAAATTTCAATTACATTATATCGCAGTGGCATTTGCCCCTCCTATACTGATCTGCCGACCCACAGCCCGATAAAGACAAGCAGAAATCCAGCAATGTTATTCAGCACTATATTGAGCAGGGAAATATCGAGCATGCCGTTCCGGGCGAAATTCACGCTTTCTATCCCGTACGTTGAAAAGGTGGTGAGAGCCCCGAGAAAGCCCGTGATGAAAAACAGGCGGAACAGGGGACTTATGATATTCCGTTCACTGCCCAGTGAAAACATCAGCCCGATTAAAAAGCAGCCCGTAAGATTCACTATGAGGGTCCCGGCGGGGAACCTGTCGGAGAACAGCCGGGCCGAAAGGAGCGTGATACCGTATCGCGAGAGCGCGCCGAGACTGCCTCCCAGCGCCACAAATAATATTTTCTCCAAGACTCCTCCGTGCTTAATCATCGTCATCCATATGCCGCCTGATATCCATGGCCATGCCCGAGATCTGGCGGTATTCCACGGGCGAATACCCCGTATGCTTCCTGAAGTGCCGGTAAAAATAAGTGAGATTATCAAAACCCACATGAAAGGCTATGTCAATGACTTTACTGTCGGTCTCGCGCAGCAGCTGCATGGATGCCTCGATGCGCCGGCCGTTGATGTAATTGGCGATATTTGTTCCCGTCACCTTTTTAAAGAGCTGCCCCATGTAGTCATCATTGAGCCGGAACTGCCGGGCCAGGGCCTTGCGGTCATAGGTCTCGTTGTAATTCGCGTCGAGATACTCGATAAGCTCATGTATGGTATCGCGGGGCTCGGGCCTGGCATCCATGCGGGGAAGAAGCCTGTTGGCCTTCTGCAGTTCCTTGTTTTTTTTCAACAGGGCCTTGGTAAGGGAATCGCGCTCCTTCTTGATTTTCTTCAGATCAAAAATATAGACCAGTACCGCGGCGAGCAGGATAAGGGGAAGCCTCACGGCAAAGGAGAAGGATATCAGGTAATACCTTCCGGTTATGAGACAATACAGCGTATTGGTTACGGAAATGAGGATGACAGCGGTCCATATCACCAGGTACCAGTACCGCCGCGGGTCCCGGTACAGTGCCGTCATGAATATTCCCAGAGCCGAACAGATATAAAATATGATGGCCGCCGTGGTGACGGGCCCGCCCCTGTTGATGAGTAACCGCGTGTCGGGCGCGTACAGAATGACCGCGAGAACACCCAGGAGAAGCACCGATGCTATGACCGTCAGCATGCGCGACCTGATGGCGAAAAACTCCTGTATCAGGAGCAGCAGTATATAATCCACCAGGGCGTAAAATCCCAGGAAATACTTGTACCGGTAGATATTGTTTTCAAATCGGGGGAACCCGATCATGAGCATGTTCACGCAGAAAACCCCGGCTATGAAGGCCAGGGAATAGAGGGCCACGCTCCTGTTGACCGTCCCCTTGACAATTATAAACAAAAGGACGAGAAGTAGAAAAGAAAGAAACAGGGGATCGGAATTGTTCAGCGACGGCAGGTATTCATAGAACCACCGCGCCCGGTCCCAGGCCGTAAGCGTGTACAGTCCTGGCCGGGCCTGCACCCCGTTGATCACGTGGGAATAAACCCTGACGGCAATGACATTTTCTTTATCTATGGCAAGAAGCGAGGGGTCACACTGATAATTTCTCACGCGGTGCCAGGCATACTGGTAGGAAAGGGATCTGCCCTTTTCAGGAAACATGCCGTTTCCGCCGATACACCGTCCATTGACATAGGCCCTGTCAACGACACCGAAGTTTCCCAGTGAGAGTATCAGCAGTTCACGCGAGAACTCCTTTCCCGGTATGAACTTTTTGCGGAGCCACAGGTCCGCCGCGAGATTGTCATTTTTCTGAAGTATATCGTCCCAGTTTCCCGGTATGGTTATGTCCCGGGCCCCGGAGTCATCGTAACCCGGTGCGGCAGGGGCATCACCGCCATCCTCTATAATTTTCCAGCTTCCCTGCAGGTCTATAACGCCCGATTGGGCTGGAATGTTTCCCCGGCAGGCCGTACATGCCGCTATGATCAGCCCTGCCAGTGCCAGAACCGCCGATTTGTTCCCTGTTCCATTATATCGCATTTTCAGATCCGCCGCAGACCATAAACATCACCATTGAAGAATCAGAGAACAGCATGCGTGTGAAATATGCAAGATTAATTCCTTTTTCATTACTTCCCGGCATTCAAAAACCGTCTCGGGTGATTAATAAAGCTTATACAGTATATAGTTTGCACCGCTTTTCTCTGTTTTGTAGAAGACAGGCCCCTTATAAAGGGTATACCTTCACGACATAACCGGTTCCCGTAACCGGCACTTCGCATCAGCGGAATCATGCATTTTATTTTCGGGAGAATTTCATGAGAGATGTGTATGTAATTGCGGCCCATACCATACGATTCGGCAAGTACCTTAACAAAAGTATAAAGGACCTGACGGCCGACACGGTGATCCCCTGTCTTAACGAGGCAAACCTGGAGAAAAAGGATATCCAGGCCCTGTGGTTCGCCAATTCAGGGTGGGGATACAGCAACGGCCAGGACTGTATCCGCGCCCAGGTGTCCCTGCGTCCCCTGGGCATGGAATCCATTCCCATGACGAACGTGGAAAACGCCTGCGCCGGCGGGTCCACGGCCTTTCATCATGCCTGGCTGGGTGTTGCCGGCGGTCTGTACGATATCACTATGGCCGTGGGTGCCGAAAAAGTGTATAATCCCAACCAGTACAAGGTCTTTGCCGGGTTCCTGGGCGGCCTTGATATCGAGAATATCGACAACATCCTTGCCAATATTTCCCTGTATGGCATGACCGACGAGGACCGCAGCGCCATGGCGCAGCACCTGAAGAAATACGCGCAGAAAGCCCCGGCGGGACAGAAAAAGAAGAAAAAGAAAACCATGGGTGACCGCATCACCGACTATAAAAACATGTTCAGGATATATCTGCGCCTCACGGAAAACCTGGGCACGGAAACCGTGAAGGAGATGCGGAGTCTCTTCGCCACGGACCATTCGCCCTTCATGGACGTGTACGGCTACGCCGCGCGCCAGCACATGAAGAAATACGGCTCCACGCCGGAGCAGCTGGCCCTTATCGCTTCCAAGAACCATTTTCATTCGTCCCTGAACCCCAACGCGCAATACAATTTCCTTGTCTCGCCGGAACAGGTCCTGGCCGACCGCATGGTCACCTGGCCCCTGACGCGCGCCATGTGCGCCCCCATCGGCGACGGTGCGGCCTCGGCCATATTGTGTGATGGCGAAACGGTGCGCAGGCTGGGACTGGCGTCACAGGCCGTGAAGATCCGGGCCTCCATCCTTGGTTCGGGCCGTGAGCGGGACTTCGACGGCATCGATATCGGCGAACGCCTGAGCAAAAAGGCCTATGAAAAGGCCGGTGTGGGTCCGCAGGATATTCACCTGGCCGAGGTCCATGACGCCTCGGCGTACGGCGAGCTTCACCAGGCCGAGGCCCTGGGCTTCTGCGCCGAGGGCGAGGGAGGGATTCTGGCGCAGGAAGGAGCCACCAAAATCGGCGGAAGAATACCCATCAATACCAGCGGCGGCCTGGAATCGCGGGGCCATCCCATCGGGGCCTCGGGGCTTGCCCAGATTCATGAACTGGTCACCCAGCTCCGCGGCAGGGCGCAGCAGCGCCAGGTCCAGGGCGCCCGGATAGCCCTGGCGGAAAACGGCGGCGGCGCACTGGGACAGGAAGAGGCTGCCATGTGCATACATATACTGGAGGCGCCGGCGGTAAGCCGGTAACGACTGTGCTGTATTGAATTCCATACCGGAAATATAAATAATAGAATACCAGAGGTTGGTCATGTTTTTTTTCCAGAATCTAAAAATTACCGCACTGCTCACGAAATCCGTCCTGATGTTTTTCCGTGACGAAATACGTCGCGGCACGTTCCATAAAAATGCATCCAGCATGATAAGGACAAAAGAGATCACCGAGGATATGTCCTGGGCGGAACTTCTCGAGGAAAAGGCCTCCCGGTACCCAAAAAAGCTCTTCCTTATATTCGAGGATGAAATATACAGCTATGGCCGGATGAATGCCAATGCAAACCGCATCGCCAATTTCTTCCTCGGCCTGGAAAGCGGCCGCGGGAAAGGCGTTGCCGTCATGATGGGCAATTCTCCGCGTTACCTCGATGTTTTTTTCGGTGTGCAGAAAATCGGCATGTACTCCGTTCCGGTCAACACATCGCTTCGCGGCGACAGCCTTCTGTATATCCTGAACCACAGCGACGCGGAATACCTCGTCATTGACGGGGAATTCCTTGATATCTATAAAAAAATCGCTGACCGCGTGGAAAATATCAAAACCGTCATCGTCAATACCGATCGCGGCACGGACGACTCATCTTTTACCGCCAGCATGCTGAAGCTCGATAACGCCTACACGCAATCCACGGCCAGGCCCGAAGGACACTATGATAAAAACGATGTCTGTTTCATACTCTACACCTCGGGCACCACGGGACTTCCCAAGGGAGTTCTGTACCGCTACGGCAGGAGCACGGTAAAGCTTCTTTCCATCCCGGCCAATGCCCTGTATAAAAAGTCCGATATACTGTACACCTGCCTGCCCCTGTTCCACGGCAATGCCCTTTTTCTCACGATTACCCAGGGAATGCATCGCGGCGCCAGGGTCGTTCTGGCGAAAAAATTCTCCGCCAGCCGATACTGGGAAGACATCCGTAAATACAACGTGACATCCTTTAATACCATCGGCGCCATCATTCCCATCCTCATGAAACAGCCCGAACGGGACACGGACAGCAAAAACAATGTCCGTTTCATCTTCTCGGCTGCCTGCCCCGCCGATGAATGGCCCCGATTTGAAAAACGCTTCGGCGTGAAGATTTTCGAAGGATACGGCGCCGTTGACGGCGGCGGCAAGAGCATCATGAACCTGGGCAATGCGCCCGTCGGTTCCATTGGCAAGCCCAGCCCCGGGGTCCAGTACCGCCTCGTGGACAATGAGATGAATGATGTTCCCGTGGGTACGCCGGGTCAGCTTATTTTCGCTTCGCGGGGCGAAAGGAAGTCCGTGGAATATTTTAAAAATGAAAAGGCCGGCAATGAAAAGCTCCGCGACGGCTGGATTTTCACCGGCGACCTGGTGAGAAAGGACAGCAGGGGATACCTGTATTTCGTGGGCCGCAATGCCGAGTTCATGCGGATAAAGGGGGAAAATGTTTCGGCCTACGAGGTAGAGCATGCCATACAGAAACATCCCCATGTTCTCGAAGCGGCCGTCTATGCCGTACCGTCGGAGCTGGCCGAGGATGAAATCATGGTTTCCATATCCCTCGTGGATGGAAAAGACCTGGAGGAAAGCGAACTCATCGGTTTTCTCCGGGATGATCTGCCGAAATTCGCCATCCCCCGCTTTGTGAAAATAGTGAAGGAATTCCCGAAAACCGAAACACAGCGAATTATTAAGAAAGAACTGGAAAAGGCGGGGATTATTCCCGGAACCTTTGATTCACAGAAAAGCGAATACATAGAGATATCCATGGTTTCCTGAACGTCCATTATTGTAGTGCGATCAAATCAAAGAAAATGTCGCCACAGAGGCACAGAGGCACAGAGGCACAGAGTTTTTTAAAAGGTGATGTTATATTTATGCAATTATTTTTTATCATAATACTCATGTTGATTATGGTAAATTTGTTTAATAGAGAATAACAGAGGCTAAAAGGATACTTAATTTGACAGGGAAAAGTATGATACAATTAAAAATGCCTTTCTAATAATTTTTCATGAGGGTGTAATCCTCAGATGTAGTATGGAGAGTCAATAAAATATTTCTCCGTGTCTCTGTGACTCTGTGGCATAATTAATTATTAACATTCCGGAAAGGGTTTAATCTTGAAATAGAAAATAAATACATTGAAACATCATAAAAGGCGCGCTACATTACAAAAAATCAGGAGGTATCCATGAAGCCCCGGAATATCGGCAGCAAGGAACAGCGACAGATTTTATCGAAGGGACCCGCGATTGAAGAGTGCTACAACAGCCTGGAATGCCAGCATAAAATTCTCAGAAGCACCCACAGGGATGTGGAAAAGGCCGTCGCCATAGCACGGAAATTCAACGAGACCGTTATCAGGCCCATCGCTCTTGAGACGGACCGGCGCTGCATGGAGGACCATAATTACCTGCCCTATGAATTTGCCCAAAAAGCGGCGCAGTGGGGGCTGTACACCCTGTTCATGCCGAAACTCTTCGGCGGACAGGGGCTCAATTTCCTGGCCATCTACCCTTTCATGGAAGAGATATCCACGAGCTGCGCCGGACTGGGCCATGTCATCAACCTGCATTACTGCGGAGCTGCCACGCTCTTCCCTTCCATGAACGCTAAAGTCATGGCAAAGGTTTTCTGGGATGTGGCCAAAAGCGAAAAGGAAGGAAAACCCCGTCTCTGCACCATCGTCGTAACCGAACCGTCGTCGGGAACGGATGTGCAGGAACCGCTCCTCGTGGACCTTGCGCGGCCCGACTCCTCCGTGGAGAAAGTCAAAGGGGGATACATCATCAATGGGAAGAAAATATTCATATCAAACGGGCATCTCTCCCACTGGCATATCACCAATTTCCAGGAAGATAAGAATAACCGGGGCGAGTCGTGGATACAGCTCGTGGTTCCCAACGGCACCAAGGGCTTCAGCTTCGGCACCCATGAAAGAAAAATGGGTCAGCTGGCCTGCTGCGCCAGCGAACTTCTCTTTGACGACTGTTTTGTCCCCGACAGCATGGTCTCCATCAGGGCCCAGGACCCGGAATTCAAAAAGGGCAAGGGCTCGCGCTGGCTCGGTCATACCGTCGTCGATCATGTCACGGCCAGTACACGAACCGGCGTGGCCGCCATTGCCACGGGTATGGCGCGCGGCGCCTATGAAACGGCCCTGGAGTACGCCCGGCATAAAAAAATCGGCGGCAGGCTTCTGATAAACCACCAGTGGGCCCAGATCATTCTTACGGACATGTACCGCAACATTAATGTTTCCCGCACAACCTACATGGAAAGCGGCTATTCCCTGACACTGAACGGTCTTTTCAAACTCCTTTTCATCAAACCCGTTCATGTCTTCATCAATGTCATGCCGCGATGGTATTTCCGGCTCATTTCGCCACTTCTCAAACTGAAGATTGCGACGAAAATACTCCGGCAGGTCTACTACCACGGCTATACCAACAAGGAAAGGAACCTCTCATCGGGCTGGGGCTCCCTTGCCAAGGTTTCATGCAGCGACCTGGGCGTGGCGAACGCCAACCTGGCCATGGACCTCATGGGAGCCGACGGCCTGCGCCACGAAAGCAGTGCGGAAAAATTTTTCCGGGACGCCAAGCTCCAGCAGATATACGAGAGCACCAATGACATCAACAGGATGAACCTGTTCTATTGTCTCGTGGCCAACGACAAGCCTGAAGTCGAATTCTTTAAATAATCAGCAAGGAGGAATACAATGAATGTTATGACAACACAGCAATTGAACGATAACCTCTGTGACGAACGTCAGGCCTTTGCCGAACTCGCCCGTGACCTTGCCCTGAAAAAACTTTCGGAAAACATGGAAGAGCATGACCGCTATCCCTTTGCGGAACTGTATACCGAGTCCATCACGGACGCGGGAACCGTAGGTTTCTACGGCATCAATCTCAGTTCGCAATATGGCGGCGTCGATATGAACACCTACATGGTGGCGGTCATCCTGGAACAGCTTGCTCAGTACGATGCAGGACTGGCCGGTGTTGTTTTCACCAATGCGGCGGCCCTGGAAATCATCCGGCAGGCCTCGGAGGATACGGACTGCACCGCCGTATATGCCGGCATCCCCTCGCCAGGCACGGCGCCTCTGGCATTCCAGTCCTATGGGAGCCCCGACGAGATGGAAATGCCTGAAGCGGACGAAAACGGGAAGCTCCGGGGAACGGCCCGGTTCCTTGTCCTGGGAAATTTTGCCGGCCATGCCGTCATCCCGGCAAAAGCACGGGGCGCCCATGATTTTTCCTGGTACCTGGTCGATCTCTCCGATAAAAGCGTCGTTATATCAGATCCGATCCTGAGCCTGGGATTGCACACATGCCCTGCCGCCGATGTAACCTTCAATGGAACGGAAGGGCTGCTCATCGGCACCCGGGACCGGGGCAATACCTCTTTTAACGCCATGCAGAAGAACATGGGCCTGTGCGCAGCCGCCCTTTCCCTGGGCATCATGAAGGGCTCCTTTCAATCGGCCCTGCAGTATACGGCGGACCGCTACCAGGGAGGCAGGCAGATCATTGACTGGCCCCAGGTGCGCATGCTGCTGGCCAACATGGCCATTGAAGTTAAAATAGGAGAAGCGGTCCTGGCCAGGGCCGGTCAGGAACTGGAAAACGGCTGCGCCGGATGGGGTGATACTTCCCTGGCAGCGGCGATCCATGTGGGAGAGATGGCCGCGCGGTCGGCAACGGACGGCGTGCAGCTCTTCGGCGGCAACGGGTACACCAGGGATTATCCCCAGGAAAAACGCATGCGCGACGCGCGCCAGGCCCAGTGCCTGCTGGGCATGGTTCCCCTTAAGAAAATCAAGTACATCGCCGGTATTATCGACGACAATAATTAAAAACCAGGGGTACTTACTTGAAGATAGACAGGAAATTTCCCGAAAAACGGATTATCATCACCGGAGCCGGCAGCGGCTTGGGCAGGGCCCTGGCCCTGGAATTCGCCGTAAAGGGATGGCGCATCGCCATTGCCGATATCGATAAAAAACGTATCAGGGAATCGGCCGCCATGGTCAATAAGGCCGGAGGGAAAGCCCTTGAGGCGCCCTGTGATGTCACCGTTCCCGTAAACCTGGAAAGGCTGAAAGACCTTGCCGTAAAGGAATGGGGCGGCGTTGATATTATCATTAACAATGCTGGAGTGGCCGGCGCCGGTTATATGGAAAAAATTCCCCTGGACGAATGGGAATGGATCCTGGCCATCAATCTCAAGAGCGTCATATACGGGTGCCGCACCTTTATCCCCCTTTTCAAAAAACAGGGATCGGGATACATTGTCAACGTGGCCTCCAATGCGGGGATAGCATCACTGCCCGAAATGTCATGCTACAATGTAACCAAGGCCGCCGTTATCTCCCTGTCGGAAACCCTGCGCGGCGAGCTCGTTCCGGCCGGCATCGGCGTTTCGGTCGTGTGCCCCACTTTTTTCAAAACCAATCTCATGGACCGGTTCCAGTCCCCCGATGAACGGCAGCGCCTTCTTGCCGAACGCTTCTTTGAGAAAGCCAGGACAAGCTCGGAACAGATCGCCCGGCATATCGTCAAATCAATCGAAAAGAGGAAGCTTTATGTCATCACGCAGCTGGACGGGAAATTCACCTGGGTAACGAAACGGCTGAATCCGGAACTCTATTTCAGGAGCCTGGGATGGGGCTACAGGAAAGGAATCATGGACAGGTACCTGGGCTTAAAAAATTAATGAAATCATTTATTTGGGAGGAACTATGAACGCACCGAATGAAGCTTTTTCTCCGATCGGCACATACAGTGAAGGAATGCCGTGGAACGCCGTTGAAAAAATAATCATGGAGCGAAGAAGCATCCGTTCGTTTAAGAAAGAACCGCTCCCCGACAACATGATACGGAGGATTCTCGAGGCCGGGAGGTTCGCTCCTTCAGCGGGAAACATGCAGCCCTGGCGCTTCATCGTGGTCAATGACCGGGAAATGCTGGAAAAAATGGAAAAGGACGCCCTGCGGATAGCAAAGTTATTCATGTTCCTGCTGGACTATACACGGGGCGGCTTTATCAGACGTCTCCTCACCAAACCCCTGGCTAAAATATCCATCAGGGTTCTTCCCAATGAGCTGCATGTCGTTCCCTTCAGCCTCCTGTCCATGATCGCCCAGGAAAAGACCCTTATTTTCCACGGTGCCCCCACATTGATTCTTCTTGTCGAGGACAAGCGCGGTGTTTCAGTGCCTGCCATCGACATCGGTATCTGCGGCCAGAACATGGCCCTGACAGCCCACAGCCTGGGAGCGGGCAGCTGCTGGATAGGACTGATCAAGCTGCTCATGTATTATCCGAAATGGCGGAAACAGTTCGGCATCAGGTTTCCCTACCGCCTGGAAGTATGCCTGGCTCTGGGCTGGCAAAAACCCCGGGCCGACGGCATGGTTCCCCGGGAAACCCAGGTCGTGGAATGGTACAGAAAAGGCAGCGGCGGACAGCCGATGTATGACAACCAGGGAGAATGACATGAAAAAAGTACAGTACTCGCTTTTCGACAGAATGCGCATACCCGATTACGATACTCCCCGGGGTATCAACTCCGGCGATCTTATCTTCGATGGTGACAAATGCAGAGAATGCGGCATCTGCATCTCCATCTGCCCCGGTGGATGCCTGATAACCGATACCGTGACAAAAATGGATATCCTGTCAGGGAAGGCAAGCGGCGGAAAATACGGCATTCCCCGCGTGACCAAGACAAAACGCGGAGCAACACTCTGTGTCGCCTGTTTCGACTGCGGTGCGGTTTGTCCTCACGGTGCCATCAGCATCAGGACGCACCTTGATCCGAATTTTTATTATAAAAGACTCACGCAGACCGATACAATGACCATGCCCCGGCAGTACTGAGCATCATACCGCAGGTATAACCGGGGACCGGGAAATGTCCTGACGGTCATTCGTATCACAGAATTTATACTGCTCTCTTAATCCATTTCTTCAAAGGACCTCCATCCGATATTAGAGGGGGGTGTCCCGAAAGGGCCATCCCCCTTTTAAATATTGCCTGGCCGACCCATATCATTCTTGACAATACTTTTCGGGTTTCCCACAATTTGCATATATACCATTAAATTTTTTCCTGCAGAGGTTCCATTATGAATATTCTCGTGTATCTTGGAATTGCGATAATTGCGTACCTCTTCGCCGGTCGTTTTTATGCACGTTTCATAGCGAAAACACTGGGTGAAGATGAATCCAGTCCAACGCCCGCACAAAAAGTCAATGACGGCGTGGATTATGTGCCTACGAAGGCCTACGTGGTTTTTGCCCACCACTTTTCCAGCATCGCCGGGGCCGGTCCCATCCTGGGCCCCACGGTAGCCATATTATACGGCTTTATACCGGCATGGCTCTGGGTTGTACTGGGCGGAATCTTTATGGGAGCCGTTCACGACTTCACCGGTCTGTTCATCTGCATGAAAGAGGGCGGCAAATCCATGGCGGAAGTGGCAAAGAAAACCATGGGGAACACGGGATTCAATCTTTTCATATCCTTTACCATTCTCATGATAATCCTGGTGACATCGTCATTTTTAAACGCCACATCCATGTCCCTCACCTCGCTCTGGCCTGTCGACAAACTGGGGATGACCGGAACTGATACCATTCTTAAAACGGTGACGGTGGACGGTGTGGTCATGGGAAAAATCGGCGGCATCGCCTCCACGTCGGTTATTTTTATAACTCTTTTATCGCCTTTTCTCGGATGGCTGATTTATAAAAAGAATATATCCTCCTTTCTTGCCATACCACTGGCAACGGCAATTTGCGTACTGTCAGTATATATGGGAATCCTTCACCCCATAGCTCTTCCGGCCAAAACATGGATGATAATCGTGTCTGTTTATGTTTTTCTCGCCGCGGGAGCCCCGGTGTGGATGATTCTCCAGCCCAGGGACTTCATCAACTCACAGATTCTTTTCGGCGGCCTCATCCTTATGTTCGTCGCCATACTGAAGGGCGGCATGGAAGGCTTTGTCATATCCATGCCCAATTTCAATCTCGACGAGGGAGTCAAAAGCCTGGGATTGATCTGGCCCATGATGTTCATAACCATAGCCTGCGGGGCCATATCGGGATTTCACGCCCTCGTATCGGGAGGAACGACCTCCAAACAGCTTGAACATGAAACAGACGCACGCAAGGTCGGCTTCAATGCCATGCTCCTTGAGTCCGCCCTGGCCGTATGTGTTCTTATCGCCCTGGGAGCAACCCTTTCTTTCGCAGATTACAAATCGATCGTATGGCCGACAGACCCCGGTGTTAAATCCAATCCTATCCTGGGTTTTGCCCTGGGAGCCGGGCATCTCTTCAACCAGGCCCTGGGTATCCGCATCTCCCTGAGTACCGTCTTCGGCATACTTCTCGTGGAAGGCTTTGTCATTACGACTCTGGATACGGCGGTCCGCCTTAACCGCTATCTTTTCGAAGAGCTCTGGGCCATACTGTTTAAAAATACCCCGGCCATCATGAAAAAGTTCTGGTTCAACTCGGGGCTTTCCGTTATTCTCATGTGGGCCCTGGCCTACAGCAACGCCTTCAGTGCCCTGTGGCCCATCTTTGGTACGGCCAACCAGCTGCTTGCGGCCCTGGCACTCTTTGCCGTCTCAAGCTGGCTGCTCATGAAGGGAAAAAAATTCACCTTCACCCTCGTGCCGGGGATATTCATGATGATAACAACCATGGCTTCACTGATAATACTGTTTTTCAATTACCAGAAAAAGGGTAATTATATCCTCATGGCTACCGATGCCCTGCTCTTCGCCTTATCTATCGGCGTCGTATATCTGGTTATAAACCGGTTCACGCGCAATAAACAGACAGCCTAGCGGCTGCAAACGATAAAAAAAGTCCCGGGAAAACCGGGACTTTTTTCACCTTGGTTGCGGTTTATGCGGGGACAGTATCTTTGATCACACCATCGAAGAGATGCCGTATCTTATCCTCTCCCAGAGAAAGAAGTTCATTGGCGCTGAATCCCAGCGGATTAAGTTTCCGGAATGTTTTCATGGAATGCATATCGAGAATTCTTTTCGCATTGACAATGAAGGTGATGCGTGTATCTCCCTCGGAATTTTTTAAAATATAACCCGTGTCGAGACAAAATTTTATGAAAGCATCGGTCTTTTTCGCAAGATAGTGTGAATCAAAAAGCCCTTCATCGATATGCGGCAGCCTGCGGCCCTTCACCATGGATGCGGTCTTTGACACAACGGCCTCCAGTTCTCTGCGCAGATCATCGCGGGTAATCTTCAGGGGAACCTGCCGTGCATCATACAGCTCCGCAAGTCGCCGGAGATAAAAGGACGCTATCTGGCTCAGCGTAATGGTATGGAGCCCTTTCATGATTTTTTCAAGGTGATGATTAAAGGATTCCGCAGACCTGACAAAAAATTCAGGTTTTCCCACGCGGATAAATATGTCCTTTTTGCCTTTAACACAGCGGTCTACCTTGACATTGATGGGCAGGATATAGACCTTTCTCTTGAAGTTCGTATATGCTCCCGACACCAGCTGATATATCCCGCTCCTGAGTCTTTTCAGTCCTCCGTAGCCCCAGGTTGTTCCTTCGGGGAAGATAAGAGTGGACATGCCGTCTTTCAGCTCAGTTTTAAATTGCGACATCTTTTCACCTATCTCATTCCTGATCACGGCTTTTTTCCTGGAATATGATTCAATGAAGGGCCGGTGAATGGTGATGAGGCGCATCTTCCTGAAAAAAGCCACGGGTAGCCCCGTTTTGTCCAGAAGAGTAAAGAGACTCTTCAGGACACGGCTTTTTTTCCCGAAATTACTCGCCAGGTAGCTGCCGCTGAGAAAATCGTCCTTCCCCATTATGAGAAATCCAGGTCGGGGCTTCAGGGAATAATATACTTTCGATAGTGAGGGAATCTCAAAATAACTGTCGTGGGTGACGGTGAAAATAACCGGTCCCGGAAGATTCTGCAGATTTTCCTTTCCCTGAAGGTGGGGTTTCTGTCTCATGATTTTCGAAACAAAATTAAAACAAAAAATGCACAGTTCATATAAAAAGCCGTTATTCTTTTTACTCATATACTATTATCCCCGGCTATTCTTAAAAAATCCCCTTAATTATAAGACTCCTCATACAGGAAAAAGGTTGTCGTTTTTCTAATAATTTCTACACTAAATTACCTGAACCCGGATCATTATGTCCAGCGGTTTTTCACCTTTACTGCCGTTAAAATTTTCCTTTACAAATGTCCGTGAAGCGTTTTAGTGTTAAGCATGAAAAACGGGGCTCATATACTGTCATGAATATAATTCTTTTCGGCGGAGCATTCAATCCCGTACACAGCGGGCACCTGTATATTGCGGAAAAAGCGGCTGAAGCCTACCCCGACTATAAAATCCTTTTTGTCCCTTCCCGTCTCTCACCGCATAAGAACAACGCGACAATGATAGCACCGCGCCATCGCATACACATGCTCAGCCTGGCTCTGCAGGGAACCCCCTTCATGCTTGACCCCTGGGAAACGGAAAGATCAGGTATATCATACACAATCAAAACCGTACAATATCTGTACAAAAAATACAATCCGGGGAAAAAACCGATCATCATGATCGGCGATGACCTGGTTCCGATCCTGCATACATGGCGGAAGATTGAAGAGTTAAAGCAAATTGCCGATTTTCTTGTTTTCAGGAGGGAATCGAATCCACTCGTGCTACCGGACAAAGGGTTTTCCATCCGCTATCTGGACAATGAAATTATGACTGTTTCATCAACGGATATACGTAAAATTATAAGCCTCGGGGGAGACCCCGCAACCTTGCTTCCGGAGAGGGTATATGATTATATCAAAGACAATAACCTGTATAAACAGAACACTGAATCACCCTCACTTTAAATCCGCCTTCAGCATCAAGGAACCATAATAAAAAGCTTTTCCGCTGCCCGATTCAGGAGTAAATTCCGTTTCCCCCCGCAACTCGAAAACAGTGAAACCCGCAGGCTTGAGGAGGAAGTCGATGAGTTTTTTCCCGTCAATTTCGGGCAGTTTTGTTTTTTCCTTTATACCGTCATGAACAAGCTGATCCAGGCTGAATTCGGCGTGCAGTCCATAGGTAATTATCTGTTCTCCCATTCCGGGAATAAACAGACGTTGATAGCCTTCAGACTCAGCACTTTCTTTTGCCGACCCCTTAACGTCCCGGAGCATCATCACATATTTGAATGCAGCAGGATTTTTTGTAACCGCTTCTATGAAATTAGGAATAGTCAAAATGAAATCTATCCCGCGATTTGTCGTTCCCCTGACATATTTTTCCGTCACCATCCGGCGTTCACCGCCGATTTCCTCATATCCCCGGGAAAACTCCTCCACATAAATAGCCTGCCCGCCCGTCTTCTTCCCCTTCTCATTGAAAGACCGGCTTGTCCCCGGTATATCCAGGGAAGGTTTTTCTTTTTTAAAAAGGGAGATATACTTCTTTGTATCAGCGCGAAAAATTTTAAGATTATTGATATTGTAGTGCAGCACGATAGGGGCTTTAATTATATTCCTGTTTTCAGTGTGCTGTGTATGCACTTCAATATTCAAAACCAGTTCTCCCTGAATCGTCCGGTAATATTCAGAAGAATTGAGTTTTATCCGGGGTCCTGACCTGACAGAAGTAATTATGGCCATCAGGAAAATAATCATTATAACCAGAACTCTATTTTTCATTAATTTTCCCTATGGCATACCAGCAGGATTCAGAAATCGACATGTCTGGAGGATCGTTCCCTGAAGCCGGAAATAAAGATCATAATAATTCATCGGCCAGCTAGCCCCTGTTTCCATGCCGGCATCAGTATAAGCTCCACTGATGTCGTATCGCCGTATCTCCGGCCATTACCGTATGAATCTGTAGTCAGATCAACGTTCATGTAGCTTATAAATTAATTTATTTTACCCGGACATAGAATTTATATGCAAATATACTTTTATTTTTGTATTCATGTCAATAAATTAATGGCATATTATGTGCCGCATTGTCTTGATAGAAAAATATTCTTTATAGCCGCCATGCCCATCGTACATTGATTTTCCTTCTGCAATCCGTATATTAATACCGGGAGAAGGATCATGTCACTGATACTGGCATTTACCCTGATATTTGTGCTGGTGTTTCTTCTCGGGCTTTTCAGTGAGACCATACACCTGCATCATTGATCGGGCATAGAGGTATCCCATTGCGATGAGAACCTCGTTGTCTCTGCAAAGTGAAAGATCAAAGTACAGAGCAGAGAGAGGAGGAGTATAGACTCCCCATAAAAACACGCACTATGCCTGTGGAAGAAATACCGCCTCTTAAAAATATCCTTAAAATTATCTTTTTTCATAAAAAAAATGAAACTTGACTTCGATTAACCATCCTGTAATAGAATAATTCTTAAATCCCATGCCGATTAAATGTGGTGGACTGTTCTGCCGCGAATATGACTAAAATAATAAGGAGTTTGATAATGGCTGAAAACAACAGAGACAAGCGCAGGGAAAAGGTAATCGAAGTACTGAACAAGGCCAGGTCCATGGAACTGCATGCCATACACCAGTACATGAACCAGCATTACAACCTGGACGACATGGATTACGGGGAGCTGGCTGCGAACATGAAGCTCATTGCCATTGACGAAATGCGTCACGCCGAAATGTTCGCCGAACGCATAAAGGAACTGGGCGGAGAACCCGTTTCCGAAAAGGCGGCGGAAGTGACCCGGGGCCAGGCCGTTGAAGCCGTTTTCCCCTTTGATGCCGGATTGGAGGATGACGCCATCGATGCATACAACCAGTTCATCCTGGTATGCCGCGAAAACGGCGACAGCACCAGCATGAAACTATTCGAGGCTATTGTGGACGAGGAACAGGAGCACTTCAACTATTTTGATAACGTCGACGATCATATCAAGAAACTGGGGGCATCCTTCCTGGCCCGCATCGCGGGAACACCGGCCGATACGGGCCCCGCTTCAAAAGGATTCATCATGAATAAAGGCGGCCAGTAGGCTCTGAAATTTAATCTTCATCATCAATCTGAAGGGGGGCTCGCACCTGGGTCTCGACCATTTCGGCTCCCTGCACCTCGTCGGAACCGGCGCCGAACTCCTTCAGCCTGCGGGCTGCGGGAATGAGGCGGCCTTCCATGGAGGCAACAGCCTCATTATAGCTTTTCACCGATGCTGAAATTTTACTCCCCACATCGTTGAACCTGGCGGTGAATATCCCCAGGCGCTTATAGAGTTCCTTTCCCTGGTCGGCGATCTGGCGGGCGTTCTGTGAAACATGCAGCTGCATCCACCCCAGGGATACTACTTTTAGAAGAGCAAGCATGGTTGCAGGTGACACGATAATAACCCGGCTATTCAGGGCGTCATCAAGCAGGGCCGGATCCGTGATAAAAGCTGCCGACAGCCCCGATTCATAGGGGACAAGCATGACGATAAACTCCGGGCTTGATTCAAACTGGCTCCAGTATTCTTTCCGGGAAAGCAATGATACATGGCTGCGCAGGGCCTTGGCATGTTCTGCAAAGAACCTCCGCCGTTCCTCTTCGCCCGAGGCTTCGCTGGCTGCCAGGTATGCCCGCATGGGCGCCTTGGCATCGACAGGGATAATTCCCTTGCCGGGCAGGCGCACTATCATATCGGGACGGCCGGTCCCCATATCGGTGGCGGTCTGTTCGGAAAAATCCACATGCTCCATCATGCCAGCCATCTCGGCTATTCTCCTGAGCTGAACTTCTCCCCATTTACCCCGCACGGATGACGACTTGAGTGCCTGCGACAGGGTCGTGGCAGCCTGCTGAAGCTCCTGGTGAGCCCTGCTTAAGGAAAGTATATGGGTCTCTATTGACCGGTAAGCCCCTTCACGCTTTTCCTCCATGACCTTGACCTGCCTGTCGAGCCTGTCCAGGTCCTTCTCAATGGGATTTATAATGTTTTTGAATTCTTCCTTATGAGTGTTCCAGTCTCCACGGATTACCGAGTGCAGGCTTGAAAGCTGGTCCCGGGACTGCTGCATGAACAGCTGTGAATTATTGCGCAGAGCCTCCGTTGCCGTGGCGCTGAAAACATCGCGCATCTTCTTCTCGGCGTTCTCCAGCCATTCGATTTTAGCCATATCCGCTTCTTTTTCTTTTCGCAGCGAAGCGTTTTCAATCTGCAGGGAGACCATGAACTTTCCGGCCCTCATGCTCATGACAAGCCAGACGGTGAGCCCGCCCAGCAGAAATCCGCCCGCAGCCGCAGCAAGCGGCATTGTTCCCGCGTATTCCATTCTCAACCTCCCGCGTCTATAAAGACTGGATTTTCACCTATGTTATCCGGCTCATCCAGGGCTATGTCAATTTCTTTTCTGGTCTCAGGGAAGCATGAATATCCAACCCTCTCAGGGTAGCTCAAAGAGGGGTCAGAGCCTCAAAACATAGTCATATCGTATTAATTTTTACAGAAAAAACTGAATTTATACCAATAAAGAGTTGATTAATATGCAATGCTATTTTAAACAGTGTTAATGTAATAGAAATATTTCATAAATTCATACCTATATATCTCAGAGGATTAGTTATATGAAAAATAACGAATATATAATGCACGAAGATTCAGAAAACAGCTGGCTCCAGGTTCCCCTGCAGGATTGTCTTTCCCTGGGACTGCTGGAAGAAATTTCATCCAATTCATTTGTAAACATCAGCGGTACCCTTATCTTTCTGGATAATGTCACTGATGCCCCTGCCTTTATTTCGGCTGCGGAAAAGGCGGGATGGACCCTGGACATTCGCCCCGTGTACCAGAATTATTCCCACGTCAGGGCCATGAAACAGTATGATATCGCCATGGTGCGGTCCCATGTGGACCGATCGGTGAAGAACTGATATACACCTGCGACGTGGATAAAATATATAGTACTTGACTTTTTCATGGCCTCCTTTTAACTGAATACGCATTCATTTACAAGGAGGCCCGTCATGACACTGAAAGACTTTTGTGCCAACTACTCTTTCAAAAAAATCCACATCCTCTATGCCGCGATTTGTATCCTTCTTGTATATATTGCATCGTCATTTATCAACTGCACCGATTATGCCATGAGACCGGGGTCAGAGCCCTCACCTACGGCTGCAGATAACTCAAAATTTACTTACGACCTCCCCCTTGACCCGGGAAGCCCCTGGCCGAAATTCCGCTGCAATGCCCTGCAGAACGGCCGCAGTGAAGTGATACCGGAAAAATCAGGCCTTCGGCCCTGGGTCTATGAAACCGGCAAGGGCATTTTCAGTTCACCTGTCGTTGACGGCGACGGGACCGTCTATATCGGATCGGCCGATCATTATTTCTATGCCATCGACAAAACAGGGAAGCTTAAATGGCGCCGTCTCACGGGAGAGATAATCGATTCTTCCGCGCTTCTCGATGATAAGTCCAGGGTATATGTGGGCTCCGGTGACGGCCATGTCTACGCCTTTGATCGGGCGAAGGGCACTCTTCTCTGGAAATTCAAAGCCCATTCTCCACAGGAGGTTAAGGATAAATTCGATCTCAAGACCTACAATCTCAACTGGTTTGAAGGAAATATAGGCATACTCCTTGATGGAACCATCCTGGCTCCCAACGATAATTACCTTGTCTATGCCCTGGACAGGGAGACAGGAACAGGCAAAACACAATACCTCGCCAATGAAATGGTCTGGTCATTGCCGGCGGTGAACACAAAAACGGGAAGAATATTTTTTGGCACCTGTTTCGCTGCCCTGAAAAATGTTTTCTGCTATAACAGCGACAGCGCCGCGGAGCAGTGGACCAGCGGCGGTCTGGGAACCAATGCGGCAACGATCATGCTCACGTCAGAAAGCCCCAGCGGCGCCGCTCTCGTTGGCGGATTTGACGGCATGCTCAGGGCCTATGCCCAGAAAAACGGTTCCGCGCTGTGGAAGTTCGGCACCCGTGGACATATCTATGCCAGTCCCGCTCAGTTGAAGGACGGCACGGTAATTCAGCCCTCGGCCGACGGCACAGTGTATGCGATAAATCCCGACGATGGAAGTCTCAAATGGGCCTTTGATACGCGCGAACCCATCAGGTCTTCACCGGCCGTCGATGCCAATGACGTTATTTACGTGGGTTCCGGCGAGGGACGGCTCTTCTGCATCAATCCCGACGGCACTCTCCGATGGGCTTACCGCTGTATCGACGATGACCGCAATGATCTCAACGCCTCGCCGGCACTGGGGCGCCAGGGTGTTTACATAGCGGGAGAGAGCGGCGGGATATTTTTCATTCCCTATGTTTATCCGCTGTCAATGGCAGGAAAAACCGATGAGCGCTGCACACTGGGTCCCGGAGAGGATCTGCCGAAAGACGGCGATTTTCTTTTCTTCACTACCCGTTTCGGCGGCCTTCAGATTGAGGCGCCGAAGGAAATCGACGCCAATGAACCCCTGGCTTTCTCTCTTTCCGTCAGGAAAAACGGCGATACGGTCCTGGCCGCTATTGACGGCAATTCCCTCAATGTCACCTTCACGGGCGGAACCGAAGGCAGGGTCAAGGTATCGGCCGACCGCCAGTTCATAACAATCATCCCCGGAGAGACATGGACCGGTCCCGAAGGAGGAACGCTCACGATCCGGCTGAAAGGTCCCTATATCACGGGACTGTCACGCTTCGGTCTGAAGTTTTTCGGCGGCAGCAGGAGCGGCGAGTTTGACCGGACCTTTTCATTCCGCGTACGTCCCCGGAAAAGCGGAACAATGCCCTACCGGGTTCCCGCTAAAACGGGAGATCCCGCCACCGTGTTTGAAATGAGCCGCCTGGCAGCTCCGAGCCCGGCCATCCTCCCTTCGTGGAACCAGATCGGCTTTGATTCCCTGCACTATCTCTACGGCATTGTGGAAGGAAAGGGCAGTAATGCCATAATCTGGAGCATCAGGGGAAAGCTCGACGGCATATCAGGGAAAACAATTGCGGACACATCCCTGCAGGACCGTTTTCCTCTTATCCTCAATTATGACCGGGGATTGGTTACCATGTACAACTATGACGGCTTCCTCCTGGATTTCAACGGGACCTGGGACATGCCGTACGCCCTGTACAGGCTGGCCGTTAAAGCAAATCCCGCAACAGGAGCAATTTCCGGAAGACCGGCCCTTAATGCCATTGCCCGATGCGATGAAATTAAATTTTACGGCAAGTTTCTCAAATTGACGGGCATGTCGGAGTTTGATACGGGTCTCATGACTATTTACGGCGGGTGCGACTTGAAGCTTCACGGCAAAGGATACACGACAGGCCCCGGGAATACAGGGACTGTCTCCTTCCATGCAGAAAAAGAATATGTCTCGGCAAAAATATCCGGCAGCCAACTGAAAAAAGGGGAACATGTTTACGGCATACTTCTTGTCGACACAGCAACCAATAAGCCGGTTCAGGCCAATTATGCACGGAAAACCTTCATAGAGTCCCACGAGGATGGAACGATCAGCACAGTAAAACTCCAACTGGAAGAAAAGGGATTCCCGGTAAAGGCACGCGCCTATTTCATGGTGGACACCTATCCGGCAGTAAAGGCAGAATTAATTATAGAACCCCAATGAATAATTCCGAACCCCTTGAGGGGGTGGCGAAAGCAGGTTTCGGTATTTTATTGATATATCCGCCGGGGGCCTGCGCAGTCTTCGAATATCCCTTATGATTCTTTCTTGACAAAAATTATTACCGGCATACAAAGAAGGAATATTCTCCATAATCCCGGGATAGACCTGAGAGAAACCATGAAAAAAGCTGTTATCATCCTCGCGTTCACACTCCTTCACGTCCCCCTGCTGGCGGGAATTCACGATGACGTGGATGAACTGATTAAAAAAAGAGATTTTCAGGCGGCTGAAAAAATGGCGCAGCTGGCCGTAGACAAGAATCCCCTTGACCTGCAGGCCCTGTGCGCCCTGGGCTGCGTATACCGCAACATGGCCTACAAAGAAGGCATTCAGTTCAATTCCACGGCGGCCGGCATCAGGGAGGGAGAGAACGGATCGGCGGAATTAACACAGGAAAATTTCAACAGGATATTCACTCCCATTCCCTACTACGATGAAGAGACTTTCAAAAAAGCCGAAACTATTTATTTTAAAATTATCGGGATTGATAAAACCTACGGCAATGCTTACTTCAACCTGCTCAACTCCTATGCCGTGATGAGAAATTTCGAAAAGTATTTTTCCGTAATTGATTTATACCTTGTCAATTTTAAAGAGGATAAAAACACTCCGTATATACTCAACGACCTTGCGGGGAAACTGTACAAGGACAACAGCTATGATGAAGCGGTGAAGCTTTTCAAAATCTGCATTGACCGGTATCCCGATTATGCCCCGGCAGTCTGCGACCTGGGCGCAGTCTATTTTCAACAGGGCGATATTTCCGGAGCATACAGGCAGTTCAAGGCAGCTTACAAAATCGACGACAAGGACGCCATCAACCTGGCCAACCTGGCCCGTTCCTGCATTTACCTGGAGAATTTTGACGAGGCCTACAAGTATTATGAAACGATCACGCGAACAGCGACCGATGATATTTTCAACTATTATACAACGGGCATACTGGGGTACATGACAGGCGGGGAATATACATCATTGTTCACCAGGTTCATCGAAAGCCGGACAAAGACATGCCAGGAACCGGATAAAGACTTCTGGATATTCACGGCCGGCAAATTTCTTGAACTGGAAAAATTTGAGGCGAAAGAAAAAAAAGATTTTTTCGTATATCTGCTCGACTCATTCAGAAAAAATGATTATGATACCTATTCAATTATGACGGGCAACATCCTTCTGAAACAGGGCCCCAGCAGCTTCGCCCTCGTGGTGAATGCGTCAATCTTCGACCGCCTCCGCTTTGCAGAGAAAACCATTTCTTACCTGGAAAAAATCGAGGATAGGAAAAAAGATGACCCGGAGATAATGAGCAATGATGATCTGAATTACAACTACGGAAGAAATTTTCTGTACACCGATAAAATTGATAAATCCCTTGCCTGCTTTAACAGGATCACCCCCGAATCCGAGCACGAGACCGCAACCAATTACTATCTGGGCAGAATATACCTGATCAGAAAGGATTACGAAAAAGCCCGGTCATATCTGATAAAGAACCGTGACAAGGAAGACAAAAAGGACATGTACTATATCAATGAATCAATCCGCATTCTCCGCACCATGGAACTTGAAAAGCCCGGGGCTGAGAATGAAATTAAAAATGAATCAAAGAAAGAAGTAAATAAAGAAGAGAAATAGCCAAGACTATTTCTTCTTTTATTTGTCCTCCCAGTCCCAGAAAAAATCCTTATTTGTCAGGTCTTTCTCCGCATCCTCATTCTTCTCGGCTTTTCTTATTCCCGGAGGAAGATCAACGCCGCTGCCGTAAAAATATTCCAGCTGGTCTTCCAGGTCACGGGTTTCATCCTCCCAGTATTCCACGGTGCCAAAATGGGGAAAGGCCGCGGGAAATGCCGGATCTTCCCAGCGCTGGGCCAGCCATGCGGCATAACGGATATACCGGAGTGAACGCAGGGGCTCAATAAGGCGGAGCCAGGAATCGTCGAAATCCCGGAACTGGCGGTATGCCTCAAGAAACAAATCGCGCTGACGAAGACCTTCCCTGTCCCGGGCCGGGACTATCATCCAGACATCCTGCACAACAGGTCCCGTAAGAAAATCATCGAAATCAAGAAAAAAATATCCTTCCGATCCCTTGAGTAAGTTCCCCAGGTGGCAGTCACCATGTATTCTCTGCACGGGGACTCCAACGCTGAGTTTCTCATATATGTCCACGATTTCCCGCACGGCATTCCCGTATCGCTCCCGGCAGTGCTCCGGCAAGAATCCCTTTTCTTCAAGAAATGCCAGGGGCTGCAGGCCATAGGTTTCCCCGGTCAGGTGTATCCTGTGGAGTGCCGGTTTTGCCGCGCCGTTGTTGTGTATCCTGGCGAGATACCGCCCCAGTGTTTCCAGCTCCCCGTCCTGAAGTTCATCGGGAACCCTGCCTCCGGTGCGGGGCCAGACCGCATAATAGATATCATCGGTCTGATGTATGGTCATCCCGTCGGAGAACCGGAGGGGTGCGCACACGGGAATCTCGTCATCACGCAGCTGAAAAAGGAAATCATGTTCCTCCTGAATCTGATCCCTGCTCCACCTGCCGGGGCGGTAGAACTTCGTCACGATGTGAGCCCCGTCTTCCAGGCGAAGGTCATAAACGCGGTTCTCATAGCTGTTCAGAGTCATACAGTGACCCGTAGGTTCAAATCCGCTTCTCTCGATGGCGCTCAGAACGATATCGGGCGTCAGGTTATAAAAAAATTCATTCATGGGTCAGAATATCTTCTTCAATTTTTTCTTTACCGTATTTCCATTGATGTTTTTAGTCTGCTTCACTATGGCATCCTCTATTTTGTCGTAGGGAATAGGAAACTTTTTCCTGACTTCGATGACGATGGGAGTCGGCAGGGTAAATGAACCGATGAGCAGATTCATGTGCAGCCTGGCAACAACGGTTATATCAGCAGGTCTATGCCCCAGTGCTTTCAGTGCCGATTCGAAGGGGACCTGTAGAAGAAGCTCCTCCACAACCGATGCGCCGGCCTTTATCCGCAGCAGCCTGTTATGCGCCAATGTCGAAGTTTTATATTTGTCGAGATAAATATCCCCGTCGATATAATCCAGGGCCACCTCGCCGGTAGTTGTATTCGTTATTTTCAGGTAGCCGGTAAAATCGATACTCCTGATCTCAAGCCCCTTGAGGTTTACCTTCTTCAGTTCAATTCTTTCCAGATCATACTTGCACTTTGAGAGGTTCTTTCTGGCCTGGATATTCTGATTGATGGTGCCGCATCCCGCGGCAAAGATTACGGCGAATATCATTATTGAAGCTATTTTTTGCACTATTCCCCCTTATTTAATAAAACACAATGTTAAAATTTTGAAATTTTGAGTATAATGTTTATATCATAGAATATTCATCCGTATCATGTCAATGTATTTAAAGAACCCATTCAAAAATAGCCTCCGATTTAAATTTTGGCCGCAGGCACTGCTCCTCCGTAAAGGCGCATCGATGGACATGATTTTCCTTGACTTAACCGGGCACTTTTCCACACTTTGCTTATGATTATATTGTCAAGCACCCGGTCTTTATGAAAAACAAAATAGCATTTTCTGTATTTTTTATTGCTGCAGTCATATATGCAGACATCCCTGTAATCGGTCTGGGAAAATCCGCCATACAAAATGAGTCTCGTTTCGTCCTTTCGGAAAAGGGAACCGTCCCCCTGGAAGGTTTCTGGAGAGTCACTGCTGCCGATTCTTCCAGGTATGCCGATCCCGATTATGACGATTCGCACTGGGATACAATTGCCGTCCCGGGGAACCTCATGGAACTCTTTCCCCGTCATTCCGGTATAGCCTGGTACCGCACGACCCTTCGCTTTCAGTCCATAATCAATCTTCCCATGTATTCCATAATACTGGGCAAAATATGCGACACCGATGAAGTTTATTTCAACGGAACCCTTATCGGGAGAACCGGGGATATAAATGACAAGGCCAGCCATGCCTTTGACCGGATGCGCATATACCACATCCCAACGAATCTCATCAATGCCGCAGGAAACAATGTCCTTGCCGTGCGTACCCGGGGATATCTTATGGATTCAGCCGGCATGATCTGGGGATATTTCCTGGCGGGTGATACACTGAGTGTTCTTAAGCGTGTTGAATCGGAATACATCCTTGAAACCATATTTATCGCATTTTACCTGCTCATCGCCCTTGTTTTCCTGCTCTTTTCCCAGAAAACAAGCCCGCTCTACTATCAGCAGCGCACTTTTGCCCTTTTCTCCCTGTGCATTGCCGTGTATCTTGTCTGCGTTGGTCAGATAAAATATATCTATACCGATAACTTTCTTGTTTTTCATATTCTTCAGTACATCGCAGGTATAGGCGCAACCGTTACATTCATCATCCTTCTGAGAAAACTCTTCCAGCAGAATCTTACTTTACCTGACAGGGGGTTTATCGCCGTCATGGCCGTATCTGCCCTGTCATTCCTGTTTATCCGCGAAATCAACGGTTTCACGATTCCCCGCATTCTGTGGCAGTCATCCATTCTCTATATCATGTTCATCATCATTAAAAATACGGCATGGACCGTGAAGGGGAAAAGATGGGATTATGCCCCGGTGCTTGCCGGGATGTGGATATTGCTGCCCGGAGCCCTTCTGGAGGTTCTTCGGGCCTACACACTGGTACCCGACTTCGATTATTTCAAGACGGCGCTCCCCGGGCTGGTGATACTTATATCCTACTTTCTCAGCGATCAGCTGTCCATCATGCGCCACATGAAGGCCCAGCTCATTGAAAGGCTTGAACTGAAGGTCGCCGAGAGAACCCGCCTTCTCCAGGAACGAAACGAAGCCATTGAATCAGAGCTGGAAATCGCCAGAAATATCCAGTCGCGCCTGCTTCCTTCAAGCTTTCCCGAAATACATGGGCTCCGCATCGATTCTCTCTGTATTCCCATGGACAGGATAGGCGGTGATTTTTACACGTACTGCGAGGATAAGGATAAGATCCGTTTTCTCATCGCCGACGTTGCCGGGCACGGACTTTCCAGCGCGTTCCTTGCGCTCATCGTTAAAAACGCTTTTGACAACGCGGAAAACCTCGGTTACAGCGAAAATGAACTGCTGGGAGCCATCAATAAAACGGTCTTCCAATACGCCATGCCTTCTCATTTCATCACCGCCTTCGTCATCACCATCGACAAACAGACCAGGCAATGCCGGTTCAGCAATGCCGGTCATCATCCGGCCCTGCTTTTCAGAAAAAGCCTCAATGGCTGCATGGAGCTCTACGTGAAAGGAACGTCCATGGGCTGGCGTACTGACATAAATTTCAGCGTTGAATCTTTCCAGCTTCTCACGGGCGATCGTCTCGTCCTTTACACCGATGGTATTGTCGAATGCATGAATCCCACAGGCGAGTTATTCGGAAGCGGCCGCCTTGAATCATTTATCGGGGCCACTGCCCTTCGAACCCCGTCCGATACGGTATCATCGCTCATCGATGAGCTGCGTGTTTTCTCCCGCGGCGATTCCTTTGACGACGACATCAGCTGTGTGGTTGTCGACGTCCTCTGATTCTTCAGCTGCCGAGACACAAATCGCAGTTCCCGCAATTATCCAGCGGCATATGGAAATATCCATATATATATTCGCGGCGGCACCCTTCTTCTTTTACATACTGCAGAATGTCGTAGAGACGCATCCGGTCAGCCTTCAGCTTCGCTTCCAGGAAATCCTCTGAAAGTAATTCCTCGTGGAGAGTGTCTTCAACCTTAAGATTATGATGCTCCATGCTTCCCGTTGTAATGCCATGCCGGTCTAAAATATTCAGAACAGTCTGAAGCCGGTGGTCTCCGGCATGCTTATACACCAGCTTCTCCTGCAGCTCATCGTAGGTATAGCTGTTTATCTGTTGCCCCAGGGCTTTGATGAGATCATAGGTTTTTTTTATAAATGAGGCGTCGGGATTACGCCAGTGCAGGAAGTCCATCTGCACTGCCAGGTCATTCTCATCGTAGATGAGCAGGCATTGCGAAGCGTCGCCGTCCCTGCCGGCCCGGCCGATTTCCTGGTAATATGATTCGACGGAATCGGGGATTTCGGCATGGATGATCATGCGAATGTCAGGTTTGTCTATGCCCATGCCAAAGGCGTTCGTTGCCAGCATGATCTCCTTTTCCGAGGCGAGGAACCGTTGCTGAACAGCCTTCCTCTTTTCGGCGGAGAGTCTGCCGTGATAGACCAGGTACGGAATTTTCTTCATATCAAGCCATTCGCCGAAGGCTTCTATGCTCTTAATGAGATTGAAATAAATAATCCCCGGACCGCGGTTTTCCCTGATCCGTTCATAAATAATATCATACTTTTCATTATTATCAATGACGCTGAGCACCTGGAGATTCAGGTTGGGCCGGCACACGCCTTCATTGAACGTCATGACCAGGGAGGGGGAAATGCCCGTCTGCGTGATAATATCCTCCTGCACTCTTTTCGTTGCCGTTGCCGTAAATGCCGCAGTGACGGGATTACCCAGTATCTGCCGGTATTCGGCAATCCTGGAATAGTCGGGCCGGAAATCATTTCCCCACTGGCTGACGCAATGAGCCTCATCCAGGGCAAGCAGTGAAATCTTTCGTTCTTTTATCGAATCGAGAAAATCACTTTTTCTGAAGCGCTCGGGAGAAACATAAAGAATTTTATACCGGCCACGGGCAACCTGGCGGTAACGCTCTCGGCGCTCTCGGCCGCTCAGTGATGAATTTATGAAAGCGGCGTCGATTCCCCTGGCCTTCAGCGCATCAACCTGGTCTTTCATGAGGGCAATGAGCGGGGACAGGACAATGGTAAGACCGTCGAGCATCAGGGCGGGAACCTGGTAGCAGAGTGACTTGCCCATGCCTGTGGGCATGATGACCAGGCAATGCTTCCCATCCAGAATGCGGTTGATTATCTCCTCCTGGGAGGCTCGAAAGGCCGTGATCTGAAAGATTTTTTTTATTTCAGACATATCGAAGGTTTTTTCTGTTTTTATATCATTCACCTGTATTTTCCTGATTTTCGTGTATATGCGGTAAAAAAAGCACTGTTAATAAACATACCGTTTAACTTCCACTATTTTATTCTCCATCATGAAAAAAATGCTCGCCAAAAATCAACCGTTAATGCAGTTTGTCTTTCTTCTTACAGTTTTCCGAAAATCAGGTAACCATTAGAAGAAAAACCTATCCGGCCCGCTGCCGTTCATATCCAAAAGAGGACATATATGCAAAAAACCAGAAACATCGCTATCATTGCCCATGTTGATCACGGGAAAACCACCCTCGTCGATGCCATGCTGCGCCAGACCGGCACATTCCGGGAAAACCAGCACATGGAAGAACGGATCATGGACTCAAATGACCTGGAAAAAGAGAGAGGGATCACTATTTTCTCCAAAAATGCCTCCCTCATGTACAAGGACTGTAAGATAAACCTTGTTGATACGCCGGGGCACTCCGATTTCGGCGGTGAAGTTCAGCGGATCATGAAAATGGTAGATTCCGTACTGCTCCTGGTGGATGCCTTCGAAGGCACCATGCCGCAGACGAAATATGTTCTCAAGAAGTCCCTGGAGATGGGACACTGCCCCATCGTGGTAATAAACAAGGTCGACCGCCCCAACAGCAGACCGGTACAGGTCCTTGACATGATTTTCGACCTCTTCGTGCAGCTCAATGCAACGAACAAACAGCTCGATTTTCCTGTCATCTACGCATCGGCAAAACATGCCTATGCCAGATATGAATTGAAGGACACCAATAACGATGTAATTCCTCTCTTTGAAACAATCGTAAATCACGTTCCACAACCCGAAGGAGATGCGTCGCTCCCCTTTCAGTTTCTCACCTCGGCAATCGCCTATGACAACTACCTGGGCCGCCTGGGCACCGGCAGGATCCACAACGGCAGGGTCTGCCGCGGTGATGACATCATGCTCATTAAGCGCGACGGGAAACGCGTCCCTTCCCGTATAGTGAAGATATATGCCTACTCAGGCCTTAAGAAGGTAGAGATACAGGAAGCAGAAGCAGGCGACATTGTTTCCCTGGCAGGGATGGAAAGCATCGACATCGGCGACACCGTTGCTGACCGGCTGAATCCGGAACAGTTATCATCCATCGAAATCGACGAACCCACGATCTCCGTGACTTTTCTGCCCAACAACTCACCCTTCCTGGGGCGGGAAGGAAAATATGTTACGTCCACGGCTGTATGGACACGTCTTGAGAAAGAACGTCAGAGCAATGTGAGCATGATCATTGAAAAAAACGGCAACGCCGAAACCTTCACTGTCAAAGGACGGGGCGAACTGCAACTTGCCATTCTCATTGAAAACATGCGCCGCGAAGGGTTCGAATTCCAGGTTTCACGGCCCGAGGTCATATACCGTGAATTGAATGGTGTCACCTATGAGCCCATGGAACTGGCAGTCATTGATGTGGCTGATGAGTTTGTCGGAGTGGTCATAGAAATGCTTGGCATCCGCAAAGGTGAAATGACCAATATGGTTCAGGGCAGCGACGGTTATTCGCGCCTTGAATTCAAAGTCCCGTCGCGCGGACTCATCGGGTTCAGGAATGAATTTCTCACGGAAACCCGGGGTACGGGAATAATGCATCACAGTTTTCTGGAATATGATGTTTACAAGGGTGATATCCCCTCACGTAACCGGGGGGCCCTGGTACAGATGGAAAACGGTACGGCCGTGGCTTACGCCCTGGACAACCTCCAGGAACGCGGCGAGCTCTTCATTTATCCCGGTACAGAGGTTTATGTCGGGATGATCGTGGGCGCCAACAGCAGGGAAAGCGACATGGACGTAAATGCCTGCAAAACGAAGAAACTCACCAACATCAGGGCATCGGGCACCGATGACGCCATTAAGCTGACGCCTCCCCGGACTTTCAGCCTTGAGCAGGCCCTGGAATTTATCGACGATGACGAGCTCCTGGAGATCACGCCAAAAAACATCCGCATGAGAAAAAAAATCCTCGGCAAAATAGACCGCAAGAGAGCGGCCCGGGTCTGAGTCTTTTTCCCGGGCCCGTACCGGCTGTATCTATAAACTTTTACTGACACCTGCGGCAGCTTTCGAAGATGCCCCGACTATTTCCCGTGAATTGTAAAAATATATTGCAATGCCAGTTCATCTGCCATATAATGAAAATCGATAACCGGGAAATTGACACCTCGGATCCATCTTTGGGCGAACGGGATACTAATAGTGTTACTCACAAGACTGATCACGATACTTTTTATAACCGCCGTTGCTGTCACCGCCGCACCCGCTGAAAAATCAGTACTGAACCTGGAAGACGGTTTCACCGACACTTACACCGGCACCTGGTCGGAAATACTTTTCGATATATCGGGCAGCATGACTATTGAAAACGCGATGAAATCAGCAAACTGGCGATCCCATGACAAAGACGTCGTATCCCTTAGTTTTTTGAAATACCCGGTATGGATACGATTTACCTTTCGGGATTCGCGGAATACCCTGTCGCCCCTTTTACTTCATCTCCAAAACCCCCTGCTTAACAGTATAGACCTTTATCTCATCAAAGCGGGACGAATCACGGGACATGTCCATACCGGTGACGCTGAGCCGTATGGCAGCCGGCCAGTCGAAAGCAATGACTTTATTTTTCATCTTGAGCAGGAGAAGCAGCCAGTCACCTGTGTTCTTCGCATCGAGTCCACCAGCGCCATGAAAATACCCCTGGAAATAATGACGTTCCCTGCCTATATTCGCCAGAGCAATGGGGAACTGATGATTCTCTGGGCACTGTATGGAATTCTCATTATGCTGGTCCTGCATAATCTCTTTTTATTCCTGTCTGAAAGGGACCGGGTATACGGACTGTTAGCCTCTTTTTTGATCTTCTGGCTGATGTATGAATTGGCTCATCTCGGCTATGGCTACCAGTATCTGTGGTCCGATTCAATATGGTTCCAGGAACACGCTGTTCCCTTTTCCATTTCAGGGGCCCTGACCTTTATCGGTCTCTACTTCACGGCTCATCTCAGGACGAAAGAATCGTTCCCTGTCTTCCATAAACTGATAAGGGCTCTGGTGATCATTCCGGGAGCAGTCATGCTTCCCGTTTCAATTATCGCTCCCTACCAGGTTGCCATAAAAATCGTACTCGTGCTGGGTCTCATTGCCTCTCCCCTGCTCATGCTTCTTCCCGTGGCCGGTGCCTTCAGAAGAAACCGGCAGGCTTACTTCATCCTTGCCGGATTCACGGCCCAACTGATCGGACAGATGATGTCCAACCTTCTCGCATGGGGTATTATTCCCTTTAATCTTTTTACCAGCCATACCGTACATGTCTCCGGGACCCTGCTCATGATCCTTGTTTCACTGGGTCTCATGGACAAGCTGAATATAATGAGAAAAAGCCTTGAAGTATCAGAGTTGAATATGAAAGAAAAAAACCTGGAGCTGGAAGCAACGAACGAAGAAATGCACGCCACACTGGAAGAACTTGAGGCGGCAAATGAGGAGTTTGAAGCGCAAAATGAGGAACTTATAGCCTCGCAGATACTGCTGGAACAAAACGAAAAACAGATTCGGATAATTGTTGAGAACCTTCCGCTGCCCCTGATCGTTGAAAATGACGGCACTATCAGCTATATAAACGGGGCCTTCCGCCGGGCCTATTTCAACGATATCGATTCCGTAACGGACTCGGATAAACTTATAAAAAAACTTCTCCCCGATGGCGAGGTTCGCCGTAAAGCCATGGAAGAGATTCTCCTCCAGTCCGCTGATCTGAATGACGGTGAAATGATATACCTTGGGCACTTCAGACTCTCGACAGGTTATGGAAACACACGTGAGACTGAAATCTATATTACCAAGGCTCTTCCCCTGCGTCTCTTCATTCTCATTGATATAACAGAACAGATGAGGACAAGGGACCTTATCCTGCAAACGGAAAAAATGATGACCATCGGGGGTCTTTCTGCAGGCATGGCCCATGAAATCAACAATCCCCTTTCCATCATTGTTCAGGGCGTCCAGTCAATACGACGGCGCCTTGATCCGGCCCGAGAGGAAAACAATGAAGCGGCAGCTGAATTGGGTGTCGATCTTAAATCGGCACATGAATATTTTAAATCACGGCATATTGACCAGTATATGGACGGCATTGAGGAGGCAGGACACAGAGCTGCGGCTATCGTCGTTAATATGCTTAATTTTTCCAGAAAAAGCTCCATTGAAAAGAAAGAATATAACATCCACTCCATCATCGATGAAACACTTGATCTCGCGTCAAAGGATTACAATCTGAAAAAGGGATACGATTTCCGGAAGATTCAAATCATCCGGAAATTCGATGCCTCACTTCCCCGGGTCAATTGCGTTTTAAATGAAATACAACAGGTTATACTCAACATCATCAAAAACGCGTCACAGGCCATGAGCACCTGCAAGGATGAGGACTCCCGACCACAGCTTACCATTAAAACCGCCATGGACAATGCGATGATTGCCATATCCATCCGTGATAATGGACCGGGTATCCCTGCGGAATATATCAACAGCATCTTCGATCCTTTTTTCACCACAAAAATCCCCGGGTCCGGGACGGGACTTGGCCTGTATGTGTCACGATACATCATCAACGACAGGCACAGCGGTCAGATAAGCGCCCGCAACCTTCCTGACGGTGGAACGGAATTTCTTATTTTACTTCCTGTTGTACAATCAGAGATTATATAAAAGAACGAGGCGGATATCCATGCGGGGAAAAAAATAAGAGGAGGTATCGAACCTCCTCTTGTGTTTACTCTTTCGCGTGTACGCCTTTTTCGGCGTTTCCCGCTTCGGCGCCGGTGTGTTGAGCCGAAGCCCGGAATGAATCATTTTAAGAATTTCTTTTCTGCCGTCATTTTTCTTCATGGCAGCACCTCCTGATTGATGATTGGGCATATCCATATGCCGCAGGGCTGTCAAGACAAATTCATTTACCAGTATTGGTATTCATTCCGGGAATGTTGTTACGAAAAACAGGGACTATATATCTATTTCCAGCCCCTCATAGGCAATATCAACCTTGAGTTTTCCGGTCTTTTTCGCGTTCATTTTCTGATAGATGCGCGCGTTGGCCAGGACATTATCGAGCTTTTCGTCACTGTAATTGGGGTCATGATGGAAGAGGACCAGGTGCTTGATATTGAAGCCACCGGCAATATCAATAGCGATGGAAGCTGAGGAATGTCCCCAGTCGAGCTTGTTTATCGATTCCTCGAAGGTGTACTGGGTATCGAAGAGAGCCAGGTCGGCATCGTGGAACAGTTCAGTATACTGGTTGATGGTATCGATCTCATCTATATTGAATTCACAGTCGCTGGTATAGACGAATACGCTGCCGTTATGCTCAATCCGGTATCCGTAGGAACCTCCCGGATGAGGCATGCGTTTTGTGAAAACGCGGATATCGTTAAGGTAAAACTCCTCATCCTCGGCGACCCGGAAAAATTCCTTTGTAGCGGGCATATATTCCAGCGAAATGGGAAAATGATCGGGCGAATGCTGATATTCCAGCCGCTTTTTCAGGTCTTCAAAGGGCGAATAGAAATTGAACCGGTTGCCTTCGAAATAAAAGGGAGCAAAAAAAGGAATACCCTGGATATGGTCCCAGTGCGTGTGAGTGAGAAACACACTGGCAACACCCTTTCCCTTTGAAAAGGGTCCTTTCAGCATCTCCTTACCGAGATTTATTATTCCGGAACCGCAGTCTATCATGATGATGTCGCCATCATCGGTGGTGACCTGTACTGCCGTCGTGTTGCCGCCATAGGTTCCCTTCACGGAAAAAGGGAGTGTCTCGATGAATGTATTTATGGCCTCATCGGACGTCACATCTCCGGGAGTAGCCAGCTTGAGCGCCCTGCGTACCTTGTTTTCAATGAGCTCACCGTTCAGCGGCGTAGGGATGGATCCCCTGACCCCCCAGAGTTTTATCTTCATATCGGTATTCCCGGCGTGTATTTTACAAAAAACATATCTATTATGGTTATCGGACATAAATATACAGGAGCATAGATAAAATCGTAAAGTAATTTTTACCTGTTCCTGTTACTTTATGCGTAAACTCTTTTTTTTCGTTGTTTTTACCGCCCGGTCTGATATTATTTCGGAACGGACAGAGAATCAGCCGTATTTCCCGGCACGGCTGCAATCATTGCTGAGAGAGGAATTATTATGACCGGTATGGAATCTTACACGTATCTCGGGAACAATCAACGGCCTGGCGCACGGGCATATTTTATCAATGACGGCATGGTTCGCCTCTGTACCGATACAAAAGGCGATTTCAGAGAAGCCCCTTTCGTCAGGGATGTATTGCTCCCCCATGAAATGCAGCCCGGCACTCCCGCTTCCATTGACGAAAGCGGTTCCACATCTTCAACTTCCCATAACGGGCTCTCGCTATCCCTGGACACTGCTGAAAATATCCTGACTATCCTTCACGACGGGACTGACATCATACAACAGCACATACATGAAAAAAATCCCCTTCTTTTTGACATAACAGCAGGCCCCGGTGAGGGATTTTACGGGTTCGGTGAATGGTTCAACGCATTCCGGCGAACGGACGGTTCACTTTCCCTGTACAACCACGAAGCCCCGGCCTTTACCCAGCATAAACGGACCTATTCAGCCTTCCCCTGCTTTCTCAGCGACAGAGGATACATGATACTGATATTAAATGCCCACCGGGGTATGACCCGGATCAACAAGCCCCGGGGCAGACTCACCGTCAGGTTCTCCGGCGGGTCACTGGACTATGTTTTCATCTATGGTCCCTCCTTCAGAACGATCCTGGAGCGCTACACATCCCTCACGGGAAGGCCGCCCCTGGTTCCTCTCTGGGCCTTCGGACTCTGGAACACGGCATATCCCGTGGAAAACCAGGGAGAGACCCTGGCGCGGATAGAACAGCACCGGGTAAAAAATATACCCCTCGACGCCGTCATTTTCGACTACCACTGGGAACAGGGATTTCACACCTTTACCTGGAGGAAAAAGCTTTTCCCTGACCATAAGGCCATGCTTGCAAGGATGAAGGACCTGGGGGTCAGAGCTGGTCTCATATATACGCCCTACATCAATAAAAAGGCCCTGAGCCTGTATAAGCTGCTGGTTCGCCTCTATGTGAAAAATGCTCCCCGGGGTGTTCCCTTTCTTTCCAGCGATGACGCCGAAGATATCTACCGGGAAGCGGACAAAAAGGGATATTTCGCCCATAAAAAGGTTACGTGGTGGCTGGGACAGGGCGGGGCTCCCGACTTTACCGATCCCGAAGCGGTTAACTGGTGGTTCGATCGCCAGAAACCTCTCCTGGACGACGGTGTGTATTTTTTTAAAAATGACGGCGGCGAATACCTGCCGGAAACGGCTGTTTCATCTACAGGTCTTGTAAAGAGTGAGTTTCATAACATGTACAGTTTTTATTACACCAGGGCCGTGTTTGAAAAATCACAGGAATATCACCGCGGGGACAGAGCCCTGGTCTTCTCCCGCACCAACTGGGCCGGGACCCAGCGCTTCCCCGGCATCTTTCTCGGGGACCAGACACCGGAATTCAAACATATTGCCGCCACCATGCGCTGCGGCCTCAACATGAGCCTTCTGGGCTACGCCTATTGGGGCGCCGATGTGCTGGGCCTCTACCGGAAACCGTCGGCCCTTCTCCATAAGCGCTACACGCAATGGGCCATATTCAGTCCCCTGGCCCGGTATTTCTCTTCTCCTTTTGACGAGGATAGAAATCCCTGGGGCATCGACGCATCGTGCGAGGAAAATTTCCGGCGCCATGCGGACCTGCGCTACCGGCTCCTTCCCTACTACTACCGCCTGGCCCATGAGGCCTCCATCACGGGCATTCCCATTATCCGCCCGCTGTGCCTGGAATTCCAGGAAGACCGTGAAACCCTGGCCATCGCAGACCAGGCTATGATCGGAGACTCTCTCATGCTCTGTCCCCTTATATCTGAAAAATCAAACACGCGAGATATATATTTCCCCAGCGGACAGTGGTACGATATCTGGGACGGCACCTGCTACAGCGGCCCGTCCCGGGTGAGCATATCCATTCCCGGGGACAGAGCCCCGCTCTTTGTCCTGGGAGGAAAGCCGGTCATCATGGGCCCAACCATGCCCTTCATAGCCGATGATCACCGGTTTTCCGATATAGAGGTGCGCATATATCCGCCTTTCAACGGCGCCTCCTTTCTCTACGAAGACGATGGCCGCACCAGGGAATATGAAAAAGGACGGTATGCCATACAGCATGTTGTATTCCGGGAGAACGAACATGAAATACGCATTCTCATTCCCCCCGTGGAAGGTTCCTTTGATAATCAGCCGGTACACCGGAGCATTACATTCACCATGCACATGATGGTCGAACCGATGCAGATCTCCTCGGCTGGGGACAGCATGCCTCATGTATATGACAGGAATACCGGTATTTTGAGCATGAGTCTCAATAGTGCAGTGAAGGACGAGACAGAAATAATTATTATGCTGAAAAACAAGTGATTAGCGGTTAATTAAAAAGGGGGTAATCTTTTGGATTACCCCCTTTTTCTCAACATTTGCAGCAAGGAGATTTTATGTTAAACTTTTCTGCGGGTATGCCCGTTAAATCCATGAAAGACTTTCAAAATAATCACCGATCTGTGACTCGCTGACGTTCGTTTTCAGGGAGCATTCATTGTCTAAACACATCGAATATATTTTCATAACTGCACCTCTTTTTCTGTTATTTTATATTTTTAGTATAATCTATAATTCTTAATTTGTCAATATGTTTATCATTTTTTTTAAATTTTAATTCGCTATAGTATAAATTAATTTAAATTAAAAAAGTTATTATCCTTACGTCTACAAGCATAGCGGCAATTTATCCACAAAGGGCGGATTCATTAATTTATAATCAGCCCCCTTGTGGATATTATGCGTATTTAGAACGTACCCTTGCCTGCATTAATATTGGAGAAAGAACCGGATTTTTCTGAAACTGATCTTCCAAGCTCATTAAATCCCAGAATATCAGCATAATCAGCGGCATTTTCATAGGTTAATATACTACCGCTGGAATTAAATATTATGATAGCCATCTGTCCTGCCGGAACGGAAATATTGTCAAAGGACCTAGTGCCCGTACTGTAGACTATCTGGACATTGCATCTGAAAGGATTCGTCTCAAAGGCAATCCATACGAACTCTTCATAGAAAAGGCTGTTGAGCCCGAATAGTTCCCCTAATACTTCGGCCGATTCACCGGTATCTATATTGGTAATATTAAATTCCGTAATGTCATCTGAACTATCGTCATTCCCCAGGAATATAAAAGAGTAACTCATATATGCCGGAGCATCATCACTTTCCGAAAGAAAGCAACCTGTATTGCTGAAAAAAGAAAAGGCAACGAGAATCAAGGCAATCATTGTGTTTTTTAAAATTTTCGGCATAAATATCTCCCATAACAATATAATCTCATTAGTGTTTTAATCATCACAATAACTCGTTTATAATGTCAAGCATGTTTGCAGATAAAAAGGAATTTGTAGAAAGCCAGTTCAAACATACAATCGAGAGAGTGCTATACCATTTTCATATGAATTACAGCATGCTGGAAATCAATCCCATACCGCTGAAGAAGAACAGCACGGAACCGAAAAAGATAAATATTCCCATGAGTATAATAGGGAACAGAAAAATAAGCAGTGCCTTGCCGAAATCCGCGGCATGCATTTCCGAGAGGGCCTGGATGGTGATAAAGGCGGACCATATGAAAAGTCCCAGGGAAAAAAGCACATAGAAAAATCCCGGGGCAAAATTGATAACTTTGAAAATGTACACCAGGGGAAGGAGAAATACCTTGGGAAAAACAGCATAATTTATTACGATGATCAGCTCCCGCACATTCCCCTTCATTCCCATGAACTGTATTACCAAATCCATGAGGGCAGCAGTGATGATGATTAAAAAAACCAGCACCATGGAATGGAGAATCCATCCGTATGATATTTTATAGAAGAAAAATGTCGTGGGACGGCCCAGGAGAGAACTGGAGAGCAGTTCCGTGACAGCCACTATGACCGGAACGGTGAAGCTCAATGCCATAGCCCGGGGATCATTGCTCTTTATCTGCCGATACAGAGCCCGCGGGTCAATAATGGTGAACAGAAAATAATCGGCCCACCGCAGGGAGCGCAGGGTTGCAATAATCATGGCAGGTACCTGTATTCAAACTTATACAGATTATTATAGTCCATCCCTTCCTTGAGAATGGTCTGGCCGCGGAACATACCCTCCATATTCATGAGAAGCTGCTGAAAGGGATGTGTGACATCATCATACACCGGAGCGTCTTCCGAAAGTCCGGCCAGTTCCCTGGCCTTGTTCACGGCGTCTTCGAAATCGCCGATCCCGTCGATGAGCTTATATTTCAGTGCTGTCTCGCCGTTCATGACACGACCGTCGGCTATGGGTTCAATGTCGGAGATATTTATATTTCGTCCCAGGGCTATATCCTTGAGAAACTTCCGGTATGATGAATCGATCATCTCCTGGATCATGACCCTCTCTTCAGGCGCCAGGTCCCGGTGCGTGGACAGGATATCCTTGAACCTGCCGCTCTTGATCACGTTCATCTGTATTCCCAGCTTTTCAAAAAGATGCTTCAGGTTCGGTGAATAGGCAATGACGCCGATGGAGCCCGTGATGGTTCCATAGTTGGCCATAATATGATTACAGGCCGAGGCCACATAGTATCCTCCTGAAGCGGCCACATCAGCCATGGAAACTACCAGGGGGATATTCTTTTTCCTGAGCCGCCAGATTTTCTGGTATATTTCCTGGGATGCGGCCACGGTCCCGCCCGGCGAATTGATCCGTATGACTACTGCCTTGATGCTGCTGTTTTTTTCGAGATCATCAAGGCGCTGGATAATAGCCTCGGCGCCCGATTTCAGACCCAGGGCGCTGGTTCCCGAAGACATCTCAATGGGCCCCTCGATCCGCACAAGCCCGATTCCCGGTCCGAACTTGGGAGCGGCCAGGGCGAATTGCGTATCCTGTGTTTTCTGAATCCGGAGACTGATATCAACGATGGCAATCACCGATGAGAGAACCAGGAGGGCGAGGATCGATATGAGAATTTTTCTATTTCTGTCCATTATTATATCCTGAAATATTTATATGGCTAGTATCGGCGGAGTTGCGGCTATTCATGATCATGCGGTTAACGTATAATATAAGCCGCGGAGGATTAATATCGATCAGTCCCCACACAGACACAGCGGAAGACCCTGTTTTTCGGGGACTCGCAGGAACCATATTCGTATTTAAATCCTTCCCTTTCCCAGCTGCCTTTCTTGACCTTACTCTTCATATCATCGTTAACGCCCTGACAATCGCAGTAGCTGGCCCGGTATAGTTCCTTGCGGCTCACAATGGATTTGGCCGTTATTTCAGCCAGGACCATGCCCTCCTCGCAGATATAGACATCGACGACCTGGTAACTGCTGTATACCACGCCGCCCATGAATGCAAAAAGGAGAATTGACGCAACAATAGTTTTTTTCATGGCCAAACCCCGCTGATTATAATGAATACAATGCTATATCTTTTTTTTATATTATCAAGCTAAAAAAGGGGATCATAAGCCGAATTCTGTTTAAGCTGCCATCTATCTTGGATGCATGTTGCCATACACCTCCTTGCGACCTACCCACAGCCTTGGACGGGCAGTCCTTGAGCGGCTGTCTACTTGGTCTTGCACCGGGTGGGGTTTACACTGCCACCTGCATTACTGCCGGCGCGGTGAGCTCTTACCTCACCATTTCACCCTTACCCCTGTTTTCACAGGGGCGGTATATTTTCTGTTGCACTTTCCGTCGCCTCACGACGCCCGGGCGTTACCCGGCACCCTGCCCTTCGGTGTTCGGACTTTCCTCACCGCCCGCTTTGCAGCGGACCAGCGCGACCGCCTGTTCCCCTTTTTTAGCTATGATTTGAAAGACCATTAATATTAATATAAGGAAACTTTAAAAACATCAGTGGAAGTTTCCCTGTGGGCAATTGTAATATACAAACTCCTTTTATTATTTGCCCATATTACAATTTATATATCCTTCTAACCAGTGTCCAGTAAAAAACGAAGACAATATCATGCTCTGACCCCCATGATCATCGTAAAAATACGGGTTTTACCTGATAATCATTGACAAAGCTTTTAAAAATTAAAGTAATGTACCTTTATCCCGGGCTGAGTGGATGTTCAGTCTTAAAATCAGTCCGTTTATCACGATTTTTGAGACTATTTACCGGATACATGCCTATATTTAATACTGGATAGCAGACAAAAGGAGTACTATGCATACTGTTAACGACACTGATGAATTGATCATAGCAGGGAAAAAGTTCAGCTCCAGGCTCTTTATCGGCACCGGTAAATTTTCTTCACACGCAATCATGAAACAGGCCATTGAGGCTTCCGGTTCCGAAATGGTTACCGTGGCTCTCCGGCGGGTCGACCTGGACAACCCCGATGATGATATGCTTAAAACCGTCATGTCCGCTGAATCCATTCATCTGCTTCCCAATACATCGGGCGCCCGTGATGCCGAAGAGGCCGTACGCCTCGCCAGGCTCGCTCGGTCCATGGGCTGCGGAAACTGGCTGAAACTGGAAGTTACGCCCGATCCCCGGTACCTGCTCCCTGACCCCATTGAAACACTGAAAGCGGCCGAGATCCTGGTTAAAGAAGGATTTATCGTGCTCCCCTATATCAATGCCGATCCCATCCTGGCCAAACACCTGGAAGAAGCGGGTACCGCCACGGTAATGCCCCTGGGGGCACCCATCGGGTCCAACAAGGGTCTCAGAACCGAGGATAATGTGCGGATAATAATTGAAATGTCTAAAGTTCCCGTAGTGGTCGATGCCGGTCTGGGCTCGCCCTCCCATGCCGCCCTGGCCATGGAAATGGGAGCCCACGCCGTTCTGGTCAACACGGCCATTGCCGTGGCCGGTGATCCGGTTCTCATGGCACGGGCCTTCAGAAAAGGCGTCGAGGCCGGACGGGAGGCCTTCCTGTCCCGCACTGCCGCGACCAGAGACACGGCCGAGGCGTCAAGTCCCCTCACAGGGTTTCTCCGGTAGCCGCCATGTTCACGAAAATATTCGACAGGTACGCTCCGGACCAGGTGAAAGAAAGGATATACAATGCCGGCACCGGCGATATGAAGAATATCCTGGAACGGGAGCATCTTTACGACGAGGATATTTTTACGCTCCTTTCGCCCGCGGCCGATTCCTATCTCGAGGAAATGGCGGGACTCGCATCACGCATTACCAGGATGCGTTTCGGCAATATCATCCAGCTCTATACACCGCTGTACATCTCCAACGAATGCGTCAATTCATGCCTGTACTGCGGATTCAATAAAAACAACACCATCCGCAGGGTAACGCTTACCATGGACCAGATCGAGCATGAGGCCGATATCATCTATAAAAGAGGCTTCAGGCATGTACTGCTCCTCACAGGGGAACATAAAGCGCGGGTTCCCGTATCCATGCTGGCCGAAGTGGCGAAAAGAATCCATTCCCGGTTTGCTTCAGTGTCCATCGAGGTCTATCCCATGGAGACCGATGAATACACCCAAATGGCGGCCTCGGGCATTGACGGCCTCACGCTGTACCAGGAAACCTATGACAAGGCTATTTACAGCCATGTCCATCCCGCCGGCAGAAAACGTGATTTTTATTTCCGCCTCGAGGGTCCTGACCGGGGAGGCCTGGCGGGTCTGCGTAAAATCGGCATCGGCGCGCTGCTGGGCCTGTCGGACTGGCGTGTCGAGGGATTTTACACGGCATTGCATGCCCTGCACCTGACCAGAACCTACTGGAAAACACAGATCCAGGTCTCATTCCCGCGCCTCCGCGAAGCGCCGGGAGGGTTCAACCCCTTCACGCAGGTCCTGGACCGCGACCTGGTGCATCTCATTTGCGCCTTCAGAATGCTCCTTCCCGATGCAGGCCTGGTCCTGTCCACAAGGGAACCGGCGAACCTGAGAGACAACCTGTTCCCACTGGGAATAACCATGATGAGCGCCGGTTCCTCCACGGAGCCAGGCGGTTACTCAGGACTCGATGTGGCCGATTACCAGTTCCATGTTGAAGACGGCCGTTCTCCCGAAGAGATGGCCCGGGTCATCCAATCCCGCGGTTTTGAACCGGTATGGAAGGACTGGGACCGCGACATCCTTGGCCACTGATAGTTATAATTTGCTGATTTTTGACGTCCTTTGGGAAATATTCTTCTTGTCTGAAAGGCGATATCGATTTAGCATGACACATGTCAGCATGAAAGTCATTTCATGGTAATGTGTTTGCATATAATGGATATGTTAGCCGCACCTGTTCGCTGAAATGAATAGTAATAAAATGATATAAGGAAGGTTATGCCCATGCTTTTAACCGCAACCATACTGGGTGGACTTGGACTTTTTCTTTACGGAATGAAAGTAATGAGCGAATCCCTCCAGAACGCCACTGGAGAGGGGTTGAAAAATGTATTATGGAAGGTCACCAATAACCGGGTCAAAGGTGTCCTTACCGGCTTCGGGATCACTTCCATTATCCAGTCCTCGAGCGCCACAACGGTCATGCTGGTAAGTTTTGTAAGCGCCGGCCTCATCAACCTGGAACAGTCCATCGGCATCATCCTGGGGGCAAATATCGGCACCACGGTAACGGGATGGATCGTAGCTATCATCGGATTTAAATTCAAGATAACCACCCTGGCCCTGCCCTCTATCGCCATTGGCTTTTTCCTTCGGTTCATGAACAGGGAAAAAGTGACCTACTGGGGTGAGGTCCTCCTGGGCTTCGGCATGCTCTTCCTTGGTCTTTCCTTCATGAGTGATTCAGTCAAGGACCTTCGGGGTTCCGAATCAATCATGAACTTTATGGCGACATATAAAGCCGATGATCTTTTCAGTACCTTCATGGCTATTATGGTCGGTACAGTCATCACCATGATAGTGCAATCATCGAGCGCCACCATGGCCATGACCATGACCCTGGCTGTAAACGGTTTAATCGACTTCCCTACATCATGCGCCCTGATCCTTGGTGAGAACATCGGTACCACCATTACGGCATATATCGCCTCCATAGGTTCGTCGATCTCGGCAAAAAGGGCGGCCCGCGTCCACATGCTCTTCAATGTCTTAGGCGTCACCTGGATGATCTTTCTTTTCAAACCGGTTATCATTCCCTTCATCGACTGGATTGTTCCCGGTGATCCCTTTTCCATTGACCAGCTTGTCCGGGAGCGGGTTATCGCCGACCACATGGCGGCTTTTCACACCACTTTCAACATAGCGAACACCCTCCTTTTTCTGCCCTTCACGGGCTTTCTTGCAGCTATTGCGACCAGACTGGTTCCTTCAAAAAAAGGAAAACCCGAAGAGGAGGAATTCCACCTGAAATTCATTTCCACTTCACTCCTTTCCACTCCCGCCATGAACCTTAACCAGGCTCGTTTGGAAACGAAACGCATGATGGATATCGTCACCCAGATGTTCAAGATGGTCATGGATATATTCGATAACCCCACGACAAAACTGGGGCCAAATGTGGAGAAGATAGAAACCCTGGAAAACCACACAGACCTTTTAGAGAAAGAAATATCGACCTTCCTGGTGAGAATTTCCCAGGGCACCATATCCCAGGAGCAGAGCCATGAGATAAGCTGCATGCTCCAGCGGGTGAACGAGCTGGAACGCATCGGCGACCACTGTGTGTCCCTGCTGAGACTTCTGCGCAGAAAATATGAAAATAAAATTGACTTTACCGAATCAGCCACGCGCCAGGTACACGAGATATCAGGTAAAGTTATGGAGTTCCTGAGCCTCATCAGCCAACATTTCAACTCGTCGGCCAATATCATGACCAAGGCCAACGTCATTGAAAACAGGATCAATGAACTGCGGCGTGAAATGCGCCAGGACCATGTACAGCGCCTCAGCGAAAATCTCTGCGATGTGGATTCGGGGCTCATCTTCATCGATATGCTCACCAGCTTTGAGAAGATAGGAGACCATTCCTACAACATCGCCGAGGGTATTTCCGGCCTGCGGTATTTTTAAGATGAGAGGCCGGCTTTATGAGTGATTCCCGTGAGACACTGGTTTATTATCAAGACGCCGGTATTCAAGATGAATCAATATCTGAAAAAGAAAAACAGGTTCTTGATTTCATTAATCAGAAAATAGCGGCAGGCAATTCCCTTGAGGAAATTCTGCATTTTTATTTTCACCAGATGCAGCACCTTGTTCCGGCGGACCGCATCGGCATCGCCTTTTTTGAGGAAAACGGCAGCCGCATGGTTCTCTACCATGTGATTACCGGTTATTCCCCGGTATACCTGGACAGCGGCTATACCGCCGACTCGCGGGGCAGCTCACTGGAACAGGTATTCTCATCGGAAACTCCCCGGATCATCAACGACCTTGAGGCCTATTACCAAGAACATCCCCTGAGCGAATCCACGCAACTGCTGCTGAAAGAAAACATCATGTCCAGCATGACATGCCCGCTCAAGGTAGAGAAAAGGCCCGTGGGGCTCCTCTTCTTCAGTTCAAAAAACAAATCTGCCTATTCAAGCCATGATATCATGCTCCACCTGGCCGTATCGGAACGACTCAGCCAGGCCGTAGAAAAGGCCTGGACGATAAACAGGATGGCCCAGTCCATGAGTTCCTATATGGAGATGCTGGGTTTCGTGAGCCATGAACTGAAAAGCCCCCTGGATTCCATAATCACCCTGGGCACCACCATGGTCCAGGGATACATGGGAGAGCTCAGCGAAAAGCACCGTGACTATATCGACAGAATGGTAAAAAAAGCGCAATATCTCCGCGACATGGCTGCTGAATATCTCACCCTTTCCCGCTTTGAAAGCTCCGTCATGGAACTGAAGAAGGAAAAAACCGATTTCAGCGCGGATATATTGCGGGAATCCCTGGAAATCATACAGCCCCAGCTTGAAGAAAAAAAAATATCACTTACCGTAACTGCCGATCCCGGGATGCCCGTGATTGCCTGCGACCGCATGCTCATGAAAATCGTTGTAAACAACCTCCTGAGCAATGCCGTGAAATACAGCAATACCGGCGGAAGCGTGGATATAACCTGCCGCGCGGCAGAGAATACTTTTACGTTTACCGTTCGAAATACAGGCCCGGGCTTTTCACCGGAACAGAAATACCGCCTGTTTAAAAAGTTTTCGCGCCTGGAAAGCAAAGAGCTCATGAAACGAAAGGGCTCGGGTATCGGTCTCTACACGAGCTGGAAGATCATTCAGTTTCATAACGGCCGTATCCGGGCCGATTCGGAAGAAGGCCTATGGGCGGAATTTTCATTTGAAATCCCCGTATTGTAAAACAAAAAAAATCCGCGTTATTACGCGGATTAAATTTGTTGTTAATGGCATCTTAGCAGATGTTGTAATAAGAATTTTACAAATAAACAAAAAGAGACCGTTACGCTATATGTGCATGTATCTTTCTGACCAGGTCGTCAATATCGACGGGTTTGGTCAGGAAATCATTGACTTCCGGTAAAAAGCTCTCGCTTTCATTCAAGGAAAAACGCGAGTTGGTCACCTGGTTTATGGCCGTAAGCATGATGATGGGAACTTTTTGTACATCCCTGTACCGCGAATTTTCCCGGGCACTCCGTATCTGGTAAGCCACCTCGAAACCGGCCGTATCGGTTTCCATCATTATATCCAGAATGATCAGGTCAGGTTTTTCCAGGAGGAGTTTTTTCAATCCCTCCGTACCGCTGTATGCCTCCACCACGTCAAATCCGTTATGCTTCAGCACCGCTGTTATAGTCTGAACCAGGTCCTTATCATCATCCACTATCAAGATTTTTTTACTCATGACATATCTCCACAGAAAATTTATATGGTACAAAGGACTATCGTTCTAATCCTCCAGCAGCCGGTATATGACATTCCTCTCTTCCCATGCTTTCCCCTGTTCATACATGTCGATGGGGAATTCCATCTGCTTCATCTCAACTGGAGCAGCTTTTTTATCAACGAGGCCCAGGGCAAGGGCGACACCGTAGATGATGGCTTCAGGCCTGGGCGGACATCCGGGTATATAGTAATTGACCGGTATGGCCTTAAAGGCGCCGCCGGTAACATTATATGTGTCGAACCAGCATCCTCCGCCCGTGGCGCATGATCCGATACCGAATACCAGTTTCGGCGACGGCAGTGCTTCAAAGGCCTTCTTCACCAGGGGAAAAGTCGGCCTCGTAACGGCGCCGGACACCAGCATCACGTCGGCGTGCCGCGGTGAAGCCACCAGTTTTATTCCAAATCGCTCCACATCATAATAGGGAGTCAGTACATTCAGAATTTCTATATCGCATCCGTTGCACGCCCCTGTATTGCAGTGATACAGCCAGAGTGATTTCGGAAAAGATTTTTTAGCCAGTTTAGATAACATTCTCACCACCTCATTTCACGGGTCTTTGATAATTCTTTGTCGCTTCGAAAAGCTCCCGGTCGAACTGATCGGTAGTTTTTCTTATCAGGGCGCGCGTCTCAAGCGAATCATACCGGTATCCACGCAGGTCCAGGCGCTCGATGGCGTTGGTATTCTCCATGTCATAGCAACGGCCGCAGCGCTGGCAGGTAAGCATGAAAAGCTCCAGCCTTTCGGTTACATCCTCCCGATCTCCCGTGGCCAGTTCGAATTCCGTCGAAATGGTTATGGCCTTCTCGGGGCATACGTCCGCGCAGCGTCCGCAGTACGTGCATCGTGAACCGTCATAGAGCATGACCCTGATTTCCTGGCAGTAGTCCCGCACCAGTATACAGCGGGCGGAACAGTGATTGGAGCAGGCTCCGCATCCCACGCACTTGTGGTGGTCCCAGTGGGGCTGTCCACGGAAATTTTCCGGAGCCGGGTGCGGTGTAAAAGGATACCCCAGTGTGACGACTCCCGGTTTTAATACCATCAGTACCTGTTTTATTTTACTCGTTAACCACACGGTCTTTCTCCTTATTATTAGATTTTACAATCCATATACTGACAGTCCCACGGCACAGAGCGACAACAGTATGAGAACGGAATAATATCGAACAGCCTGATCGATCCTGAACCGGGGGTTCGTTGAACCGATCAGGGCGATGATCACGAAAACCACGGCTACCCCGACAAGCTGGGTGAGTATATTCAACGCGTATATTCCGGTCTGAAGGAATGGAGCGAATACCGTGACCAGCAGGGACGCGTAGAACATCTGTTTCAGCATCATGTAATACTTGAACATGGCATAGTTGGGGCCGCTGTACTCGATAAAGGGTCCCTCAAGAATCTCTATCTCGGCCTCGGCGATATCAAAGGGCTGACGGCCCACAAAGGCCTGGAGGGCCACAAGGAAAACCAGCAGCATGATAACCACGGAAACGGCATACCCGCTCTGGGCCACACTGAACATGGTGTTTCCGATACCAAGACTTTTCACTTTTACGGCCCCCATGATGAATGTCATGGCCAACACCGGTTCCACCATGATCATGGTGATCATTTCACGGCTGGCTCCGATCTGGGCAAAGGTGTTTTTACTTGCCAGGGCTCCCAGCAGTACGGAAACACCACCCAGCGTGAGCAGGTATATGATGGTGATGACATCGGCATAACCGGTTAAAATATTTTCTTTAAATCCCAGCGGAACAAAGGCTATAACGGCCAGGATTGATGAGAGCGCCATGAGCGGGGCCGCTTTAAAAACCCAGTTTCCCGCCGAATTGATATTCTCTTTCCCTAAAAGCTTCAGCAGGTCGTAATAGGGCTGCACAACGGGCGGCCCCTGGCGGGACTGAACCCTGGCGGTCAGCTTTCTGATAATGCCCTCGAAAAGCGGAGCCAGCGCAAGAAAAACCACTATATTGATCACGATGTACAGGAGTTCCATAATTATCTTCCCCTTTTATAGTTTCTTGACATATTTTCCAGTTCCAGGCGGTTCATAACCTTGATTTTGCCCGACCTGACATTTACAATATTGACCCTGTCCGTGCATGAAAAGCATGGATCTATACTGCCCAGAATAATCGGGAAATCGGCAAACTGATCGTTTGTCAGCATATCCGGAACTCCCTGAAGGTTCGGATAGGTCGGGGCACGCACTCTCCAGCGATCAGGCCTGTTTTCCTCACCGGTGATAACATAATGTACCGATTCACCGCGCGGCGCTTCCACATTGGATATTCCATGCTTCAATGCCGGCAGAGCTTCTTCAACTTCAGTTATCAGTTCCCCCGCGGGCATCTGATCAAATAACTGGCGGATGATTTTTATCGCTTCAAATATCTCCAGAATCCTCACGACTACGGTGCCCCAGACGTCGCAGCTGTCTACAACGGGAACATCAAATTTTACATCGTCATAGGCAGCGTAAGGATGATCCCTTCTCACATCTATATCAACGCCCCGGGCCCTGGCAACGGGACCTACGAGACTCCATTTAACCGCCTGCTCTTTTGTGATGGAACCGACACCCTTGGTTCTCTTATGGATGGCCGTATCCCCTTTTATCGCTTTGAATATTACCATGGTTTCTTCCTCGACTTTTTTAAGCACATCGAGGATCTCTTTCTGGACTTCCGGTGTCAGGTCACGGCGCACACCGCCGATGATTATCATGCCGTATGTCTTGCGGTTACCCGTGATCCGCTCGCAGAGCCACATGATCTGCTCACGCACTCTCCATGACTGCATGAAGACCGTATCGAAACCGATAAGGTGGCCGGCCACACCGAGCCATAACAGGTGTGAATGGAGACGTTCGATCTCCAGCATGGCAGTCCGGATGTATTCAGCCCGGCGTGATATTTTGAGGCCGACGGCTTCCTCAACAGCCTGTGAATAGGCCGTTGCATGGACCGATCCGCAGATACCGCATATTCGTTCCGCTATAAAAGGAATTTCATTATAGCTCACCTGGGTCGTGCAGAGTTTTTCAATACCCCGATGCGTCATGAATCCGCGGTAATCGGCGCCCTTGATCGTTTCGCCATCGACATACACTGCCCAGTGATTCGGTTCGTGCAGTGATGGATGAAAGGGACCGACTGGGATGATGGAACATCCCTCAGGGCATTCATCGAGCTGATATGCCACGTCTTCCGCCGATGGGGGAACCAGGTCATAGGGTACATCCTTTCTGAGAGGATATATGTCGGCAGGCCAGTCGTCGGCCGTAACGAGTTTTTTCGGCTTGGGATGGCCGGTAAACTTCATGCCCAGGAGATCCTGATATTCCCTTTCCGACCATCCGGCGCCGGGAATCTCGGGAGTCACTGAATCGAAAACCGGATCATTTTCAGGCGTAGCCGTTCTCAGGTTAACCATGAGCTTTTCACCGTCATAAGCGAAACAGTGGATCATCCCCAGGGAACCGTCCCTGCTGATATTATCGTAACCCACACCCACCAGGTACCGTGCGCCGTCGCGCCATAGTTCATAGGCGACGTTTTTGAAACCTTCCTTTTTAACATCTATATAGAGGCGATCGGGTTTGGGGGTTTCAAATCCTGTAATCACACCGCCGAATTTGCTTTTAAGGTCTTTTTGTAAAGTTTCTGATTTCATAATCTACCTCATTTCAAATTATCAAGAGCATGGAGACTACTTCTTCACATTGCCCCCGGTCCACCAGAGTAAATTTTTCAGTGCAGCGAACATACTGCTGTCTTTATACCTGTTCAGGTTATTAAGATCCTGATATCCCCCGAGCCAGGTCGCCGCGGTGCGTTCCTGTGAACCGCCCGACTTACTGAACAGCCAGGAAAACAGGAAGGCCACCGCCACTACCAGGAGTATAACAGCGGGCACGGCTGCCGAAGCGGTAATGCCTGCCATATTGCTCACCGAGACACCCATGGATGATTCGAATACATAACCTGAGAGCGTCATGGCTTTGAAGCTTTCGTGAACGATGGAGCCTTCCGAATTTTTGAATATATTTATGAATACGGCGTAATAGAACATGGGAAGCAGTCCCTGAACGAGGCAGAGAACGGTAAGAATGACCTTGGGAACGAGCATCATAACCGGCACTTCCTTTACATTCTTTTCCACGGTCCATTGGGTTCCTGAAGAAGTGAATGCCATACCGAAAAATTTGACATAACAGGCCAGTGTAACAGCGCTGGTAAAGAGAGCGATGACGCCGAATATGGCCAGGAAAAGCATCTCGCTTCCGGCCAGCAGCGATGTTGATATGATGGTCCATTTACTGGCGAATCCGCTGAAAGGAGGAACCCCGGCAATGGACAGGGATGCCACACCGGCTATTATGGCGCTTATGGGCATGAGGGTGATGAGACCGCCCAGTTTATTCAGGTCCTTTGTCCCCGTCGCATAGAGAATACTGCCGCTGGTAAGGAAGAGGAGTCCCTTGAATATGGCGTGGTTAAGAACATGATACAGAGCGCCGACTATCGCTATCAAACCCAGCATTTTTACAAAGGGGCTGCTGGAGGAGATCATGAGAAGCGAGGCACCGGCGGCGAATACGATATAGCCGATTTGCCCGATGGAGCTGTAGGCCAGGAGCCGTTTGGCATCGTTCTGTTTCATGGACTGGACCGTACCGATAAAGAGAGTCACTCCGCCGCAGGCGGCGATTATCGTCCCCCATACCGTACCGTTAAAATGACTTTCCGTTCCGTGAGGAACCATCCAGAAGAAAGAACGGATGATTCCATAGATGCCGGTCTTCAGCATGACACCGCTCAAAAGAGCCGATATGGGAGATGGCGCGATGGAGTGAGCATCGGGCAGCCAGAGTTGTCCAAGAGGGAAAATACCGGCCTTGAAACCGAACCCGATGAGAATAAGTCCATATATGACGTACATCTTGCCGCCCTGCACCGCTCCCAGTTTTCCCGTTATGGTATGGAGAGGGTCACCCAGGGCAACGCCGTCTATGAGCATCGTCCCGCCCATGATGAGCAGCCATGCGAGCTCCATGAGGATAAGATATTTATTGGCGCTTTTCACATTTTCTTTTTTCTTATATTCAAACTTCACCAGGAAGTACGATGCGATGGTCATGAGCTGCCATGCCACGGTGAAACCGATGGAGAGATCATCAACGGTGACCAGTCCCACCATCCCCATGATGAACAACGGAAAATGAAAATAATATCCCTTCAAACCATAGTCGGGATAATGCTCCATGTACTGGATGGAGTAGAAGGCGCTCATGACGGCCATGAAAGATATAATTCCCATGAAGAAAGCCGAAAAGCTGTCTATGAGAAGATATATTTTATACTGGCCCAGAGAAATGCCGTCGGACAGCGCACCGATGCTGAAAATATCCAGATCCAGGAGCCCTGCTCCGCCTCCGAAGAGGAGCACATACGATATATTGATAAAAATTACGGCTGCCAGAGTGACAAAGAAAAAATTCAGCCACCCGGCCAGTTTTCTTTTACCGGCTAGGACCGGCGCTATGACCGCTGAAACAAGCAGCAATGTCATACCGGTCAAGAGGTTTCCATACATATTCCCGCTCATTGATATACTCCTTTTGGACTGCAATTTATAGCGCGGACCAGAAGATCCACGATCATATCTGCGCTCTTCCTGACTTCCTGTGATATGCCGACGCCGAAGTCCGTCGTATCCGCTTCTATTCCCAGGAGATACGTCTCCTTGTTGTATTGTTCCAGTATATTCCCGCACAGCTTCAATGACAGCTTATGCGTAGAAGTATTTTGTATCACATCGTCCAGGTCGTCGATTTTACCGAAAATAACGGACCCCGACGGTGACTCCGTCTGCACGGCGTCGATTATGAGCACCTTGTCGCAGTTCAGTTCCGCAATTTTAAAAAGGTAGCTTTCCAGAACATCTTCGACATTGATGATGCTTATTCTTTCCGAGGAGACGTTACCTGTCATCGTATCAACTACATAGAGACCGACGGCATCATCGCAGCGGTAATAATTGCCCATGCCCACGACACAGGCCTTGCCGCTCATGATGTTCTCAATGTCTCTCATGAATTCCATCAGATCTGTTCTCCGAGAGTTTTGATCTGCTTGTATGTATAAACCGGGCCGTCGGTGCAGACCAGCGTTCTTCCTATGGCGCAGTGCTGGCACTTTCCGATACCGCATTTCATATGCCGTTCCAGCGTGGAGATGATGCTGTCATCCTTGAGACCGCGCGACATAAGCTCTTTAATGACACTGTTGAACATGACGGGAGGACCGCACACGAAGGCCACGGTGTTGTCCACGGGCACATTGGCTTTTGCGATAAGCTGGTTGACGAATCCCACATGACCGTTCCAGCCCGCGACGGGGTTGTCGATGGATATGAATGTCTCGAATCCGTCAATCTTCTGCCATTCTTCGATATTGTACTGATACATGAGATCCTTGGGTGTGCGCGCTCCGTAAAGCAGGATTATCCTGCCGAAATCCTTCCGATGCTGAAGAACATGGACTATGGAGGAACGGAGCGGAATGAGCCCGATACCGCCGGCCACATATATGACGTTTTTTCCCTTGATATCTTCGAAAGGAAATCCGTTTCCAAAAGGACCCCTGATCCCCACCTTGTCTCCCACTTTCAGTTCATGGAGGGCACCCGTGACTTTACCGACATTCCGGACTGAAATGTGGAAACGGTCATTTTCCGGACTCGGGGGAAGCGATACGGCGAATTCACCGGCACCGAATATGGTGCACATTATGAACTGCCCCGAGCGGATATTGAACTCCTTCTCAATTTCTTTGTCCTCAAAGACGAGATAGTAGGTTTTTACATCCTCGATCTCGTCCTTAATCTCTTCCACCACCGCTATCTGCGGAATTGTAACTAGTTTGTTAGAACATGTATGATCGCTCATCGTATCACCTACCCTGTAATTTCTCTTCTTATATAGGTAACTACATTGGGAAGACCTATATCACCGGGACATACCCATGCACATCGACCGCAGCCGACACAGCCCGGCCTCAGATATTTTTTTGACTGAGAATATGACAGTTTACAGAAGAACCGTTTGTTTCTGCGGTCCTCAACGGGTTTCCTGGGATTATGGTCACCGGCCATCCGGGTATACCCCTCGAAAGAGCAGGAATCCCATGCGCGAAGCCTCACCACGCTGTGATCGGGCCTGTTGACGTCCTCAATATTGAAACATGAACAGGACGGACACACGAAGGAACAGGCGCCGCACTCAAAACACTGGTTGCCGATATATTCCCATATTTCGGGCTTTACGAAACCCGTCGTCATCCGGTTCATGGCCCGGGAGATCCACGCCTTGTTATCCGTGGAAATTATTTCAAATCGTTCAATTGACTCATCAACCACGGTCTGTTTTTTCCCGACATAGTCATCGGGGGCTTTCTGCAGACCGAGGGAATCAACAAGCTTCTGTCCTTTCTCGCTTCCGACCTCCACCAGGTACTTGTCATCGATGAGGGTCAGGTTGAGATCATAGCCCTCTTTCGCGCTGGGGCCGCTGTCGGTACATACGCAAAAGCATTGTTTAAAAGGGATAGCGCAGGTATTGGTGACGATGAACATTTTTTTTCGGTGAGCAAGATATACCTCGTCGACATATTCCTGTCCCATCATAAATCGGTCGAGGCACATGATTCCGGTCAGGTCACAGGACCGCAGGCCGAAAAGTGCCTTGGGCTCGGGCCCGAACTCGGCCTTCACTTTGGCCTCTTTAGTTTCCCTGTTATACGAATGGGTCATGATGGATTCGATCTGGGGAAAAACTATTCCCTTGGGAGGCATGGAGGGAATGGGCGCGCCCAGGTCGATCTCATCCATGGAAGCAACTTTCTCGAAGAAGGTCTGACCCGATTCTTTTTCCACGACAGGACCATATACCGCATAGGATTTACTCAGCTCTTCCGCTATCTTCTTTACGTCATTTTTATTGATTAGATACATGGCTACACCTTCTCAATTTTTACTGGGATTATGGCGTTTTCGCCCTGATCTATGATCTCCTTGTGCTCTAACAGAAACTCGGAAATCATATCCTGTATGAAATATGGCACGTAGGCCGTTCCCGGTTTCACGTCACCGGTGACCTTCACGGCGACCTGCATGGAACCGTGGGCTGAAACGACCTTCACGGGCCACTTGTCCCGGACTTCGATTTTTTTCGCGTCTTCGGGGCATATTTCCACGTATCCCCGGGGATAGAGAAGAAGAGTTGCATTATATTCCCTCTTGGGAATGAAGGTCCTCTTCATGATATTGTTCTGATGCCAGAAATGCTGTCCCTGTCCCATCATGAGAAGGAAGGGATTCTGATCCTGGGCCTTTTTCACGGCATAGGTTCCGGAAACGGCAACGAACTTCAGGGCCCCTTTCATGCCGGCGATATCAAGCCTGGCTGTTCCACCGGGATGTTTGTCATCGCACGGCCATTTAAGGCCGCCGAGACCGGTAAATTTCGCGTAGCTGATGCCGGAATAGGTATCGGTCAGTCGTGCGATTTCCGCCATGACATCCGAGGCCGAAGCATAATTCCAGTTTGCTCCCTTTTTAGCCGCGAGAGCCGCATATATTTTCCATGCCGCCTGGATGTTTTTGTCTCCATCGGCCTTCTTGCTGGAGAGCTGCACCCTGCGCTCAGTATTGGTATAGGTGCCGTCATACTCCACGTAACTTGCCGTTGGAATGACCACATGTGCATAGTCGGTAAAGCTGTTTTCAAAGGCTCCGAAATAAACGATGAGGTCAAGGCTCTTCATCTCCTTGCTGAACCTGACGATGCTTTCATCGTGGTCGACGATAAAGAGGGCCTTGAGCTTCGATGAACCGTCACGAAGCAGATCATAGACGCCTTTGCCCGGCTTGTCGTTGAGATCGGTCTTCCATGCCGTGTTGAATTTTTTTATGACCGCCGAATCGGCAAGCGGCTGGTACCCCGTCATGAGGTCCGGTGCCAGGCCCATATCATAGCTTCCCTGCAGATTGCAGATACCGGTGATGGGATTGACGCCGCATCCTTCTTTGCCCACTTTTCCGGCCAGGAGAAACAGGTTGTAGATGTAGCTTATGGTATCCTCATCGAGCCCTGATATCCCCGATGAAAAAAATACCATGGCGGTTTTTGCCTTTACCAGGTCACGGGCGACGGCCTTTATGACCTCGGACTCCACACCGGTCAAAGCAGGAATATCTTCGTCCTTCAGAGCCCCCAGTGCATTGGCGAAACCGTCAAGACCTTCGGTATGTTTTTTTACGAAATCATTGTCATACAGGGTATCCTCGATGATGGTCTTGGCCATGGCGGCAATGGCGATCTTTTTGGTTCCCGGTTTTACCTGTATAAATTTTTTACTCAATTTTGCAATCTGGGATTCCCTGCTGCAGATGGTCACGACCTGCGCTCCCCTGAGCCCCGCCTTATGAATCTCGCTTCCCACGATGGGATTCTGCTTGGTTATATCGGTACCAACAACCAGGATGAATTCAGCCTTTTCAATCTCTTCAAGAGAGCCCAGCATACCGGCCATACCGGTGCCCCTGTGCAAGACGTTGATACTGTTGCGGTGTCCCGACTCGGAATCAATGCTGATATTGTTGGTTTTAAACACGGATCTGGCAAGCTTCATGAGCAGATAGCCGTCTTCATTGGACGAACGGGGCGACGCCAGGAAGGCCAGTTCCTCGGCGGGATTCTTTATATCTTTACTGATCTTATCCGAGATATACCCCAGCGCTTCATCCAGGCTCACCTTTTCAAGGACCCCATTCCTGCGAATCATGGGGCTGGTAATTCTTTCCTCAGTCCTCAGCAGTTCATGCATGTGCCATCCCCTGACACAGAGCCTGCCCTTGCTGACAGGATGGTTCTGAGAAACAAATACTCCATCGACTCTGCCATCTTTCATTTTTAAAAGATGACCGCAGCCAGTACCACAGAAATTACAAATGCCGGCCTTATAATCCATACTGTCTTCTCCTCAGCTGGTATATTCCTGCTAAATTTAATTGATCCCCGAAACGATGGCATCATTTTCCGGGGACTTCCCTGCTAACGGAGGTAAGCGGGAAATCCCCGGAACAATGCCCTCTATATATGTACGTCTACGAACCAATCAGACAGACCTTCACCGTCTGTGAGGTCTAGTAAATGAGTATCATATATGGCAATGTTTGTCTATAGGGGAATAAACTTTTGTGGCAGGAGGGAATTATCCCATACATTTACATTGTTTTGTTTACCTATTGATCCATGAATTGAGCTAAAAATGCTGTAAAAGCAAATGGAGGTATGAAATACCGCGAAATTTTCTACTGCGACACCCGGATTACTCACTCAATTGACAAAAGAACCGGTTCCAGGGCATTCCAGAACTGCCGGTTTATATACAGGGATTCAATGTTGAGAGTAGTTCCCATGGTTACCGCCACTACATTCAGGTCGGGGATGATATTGATGATCTGCCCGAAGAAACCCTGGGCTCTGAAGGAATTCTCCGGCGCGTCGCGTATCATCCTGCCTGTTCCCTTTGTCCCCAGGGCCGAGTACCAGGTCCCGGCGTCATGGTTCAGCCAGAAGAGGAAACCGTATCCGGCGTTAGCTTCGGGGAATGACGGCGTTGTTGCCTCGTTGATAAATTCCCGTGAAAGTATTCTCTCGCCGTTCCAGACGCCGCCATTGCAGTACAGCTGCCCCAGCCGCGCCAGGCTCCTGCACGAGGCCTTCAGTCCCGCGCCGAAAAACACATTGCCCTTCAGGTCTCCCAGCCAGATGTAATTTTTAATACCCAGGGGATCCATGAGATACTTTTTGGCGAAATCTTTTGCGGGCATTCCCGATGCCCGGCTCACTATGGCCGAGAGCGTATTGATTACCAAGGCGCTGTCATACTTGAACTCCGCCCCGGGCGGATCGCTTTCGGCCGTCTGGCAGAGCAGGTGCCTGATAGTTGCCTGTTCATGAATGGCATAGTATGGCTTCTCAATCCACATGCTCACGGGATCATCGAGATCCAGAAGACCCATGGTGCAGGCAATACCTATGAGCGTGGCGCCGAAGGATTTCGTAACGGACCAGGCTATGTTCAGGGTATCCTTATTCCCGTAATAGTATTTTTCATGGATGAGTGCATCGTTGTGGATAAGGAGATACCCCTGACGGCCGCCCAGCCTGAATACGGCCGCGTCGGCTTTTTTGATAACATCGGCGCTGATTCCATGGCTTTCGGGAGTTTCAATGTTCCATTCATCATTGGCACCGCTGTAGCAGTAACTCACGGCATCAGGATCATGTATGCCCGTATCCAGGCCGAAGTATTCGGGAGATTCCATGTTACCCGTGTCAGTTCCCGTAGAATCGGTATGACAACCGATCATTGCAACAATAAAGAATATCGATAGAATCCCTGTTTTAAATAATTTTCCAGTTTTCATAGGGTAATCATCTCCTTAAGTATTGTATGAGTATATTACTCTTTTATAGCAAGCTGTCAACAAAAAACCGAATGGACTGTTTTTTATAAAATTTTTCTTTTATTCTTGCTTTTTCTATCCATTATTGCCATAATGTTAATTATCGTACATTGTTCGGCATTACAGTACATCTTGATTTTACTTAATAAAAGGCAGAGCTCATACACTAAAATTAAAAATGGGAGAAACGGAATGGCAGAAACTAAACGGGAAAAATTTTATGGATGGTGGATCGTTGCTGGCGGTTTTATTCTCTTTTTCTTTGGTATAGGTCTGGGAATCAATACGGTAGGTATTTTCATCGAGGAGGTGGTCTCCACGCTGCATTTCAGCCGCGGTGATTTCAGCCTGTTCTTTTCCATCGCTGCCCTTTCCATGATGGTGGGAGCCATTATAGTGGGAAAGCTTATCGAACGGATCAGCATCCGCCTTATCATGGGTGTCTGCACCGCACTCTTTTCAGCGGGAATCATACTCTATTCGCAATGCCGGACACTGGGACAGTTCTACGCGGTTTCGGTTATCATGGGCCTGGGAAGCGCCGGGACCCATATCATCCCCGTCACCTCCATGATTAACAACTGGTTTGTAAAAAAACGCGGCCTGGCAACGGGAATCGTCTTCGCCGGCACAGGAATCGGCGGCCTGGTGCTCAATCCCTTTGTCACCTGGCTCATCGAACAGAAATTCTTCAACTTGGAATACGGCTGGCAGGGCGCCTATATCGTGAGCGGCATCCTGGCCGGCGCCTTCTGTATTCCCATCGCTCTCTTCGTTATGAAAAAGAGCCCGGCAGAAATGGGACAGTTTGCCGACGGCGAAGCCTCACAGGCTCCGGGAGAAGACGTTTCCACGGCGGGCTTCACCGTTAGCGAAGCGGTAAAATCTCCCGTGTTCTGGATGGTGGCAGCCATGGCTCTTCTCTTCAGCGTCATCAACATGGGGATCAATCAGCACCTCTATCCCTACCTGAACGGCGATCTGGGATTTTCAAAAAGCGCTGCGGCCATGATCGTCGGTTCATACCTGGGCATGACGGTCCTGGGAAAGATATCCCTGGGGGCAATCAGCGACCGCAGGGGCCTCCCCTTTTCGATTACACTCTTCGTGGCCATCGTCATGGCAGGCATTGCCGTTCTTACGCAGATCAACGCGCTCTGGATCGCCGTGGTGTTTGTCATCATTTTCGGATTCGGCAATGTCATCCAGACCGTCATACCGCCCCTGGTCACCGCCCACTGTTTCGGTCTCAAACAGTACGCCCTGATATTCGGCATCCTGAGCATATTCATGACCATCGGTTCCGGGATCGGCACACCGCTTTCGGGCTACATGAGAGACTACACCGGCTCATATCACAGTGCCTTCTTTATCTACATGGGGCTTCTGGTTCTCAGCCTCGTTGCCGCACTCATGGCCCTTCGTTCAGCTGCTAAAAAATAAAACATATCCCTCCCCCGGACTTCGGGGGAGGGAAACTTTTCCTGCATCCATCATTCCCCGCGACTGTGATTGATTACCCACTGTATGGCGAACTGGCTCAGATCCGATGAACTTTCAAAATTCATCTTGTTTTTGATGCGGTCTCGATAATTTTCCACGGTCTTTACGCTTATGTTGAGCCTGTCGGCAATATTCTTATTTGTTTTCCCGTTACCGATAAGCTGAAAAATCTCGAATTCCCGGATAGTCAGGCAATCGATGGCGGAGCGTTCTTTGCGCGAATCGTCGAAGGGAAGACGGTTGAGTATAATCTCACGCACCCTCTCACTCAGGTACTGCTTCCCTTCAAGAACCGTTTTTATGGCGCTCACCACGGTCCGGGGATCTTCCTGTTTCATGACATAGCCCCGGGCACCGGCCTTCAAAGCCCGCTCGGCATAAATTGACTCATCATAGATGGAAAGAACCAGCACGGGAAGCCCCGAAAAACGGACCCGAAGCGCCTTTATGAGGTCGATACCGCTGGCGCCGTCCAGGGAAATATCCATGACGACCAGGTGCGGGTTCAGCTTCAACACCTGTTTTATGGCCTCGTCGGAATTTTTAGCCTCGCCGCAGACAAAGAGTTCTTCGTCGCGGTCTATGATCTGGGAAAGCCCCTCCCTGACAATGGGATGGTCATCGACGATGAGCACACCGGCCTTGCGGGACGAACTATCCACCAGGTAATCGCCGAGAACACCTTCTTCACCGGCCTCGGCCGGAACTTTTCTGCTTTCCCTGAGAACACAGGTTATCACCGTACCGGCCCCCTCATTTTTCGCAACGGTGAGCGAGGCACCGATAATCCAGGCCCGGTATTTCATGAGCCGGATGGACATGGTGCTTCCGCCGTTTTCCTCCACCTCTTCTTCACCATCATCAGTGATCTTTAAAACCACGTTCCGGTCCGTCTGTCCCAGGGAGATTATCACGTTTCTGGCTTTCTTGCCGATAACGGCCGTATCCACGGCCTCTTTCGCTATATAATACAGATGCGAGGCCTCCAGGTCATCGCGGATTGAAATGGATTCATCCAGGTCCAGGATACAGGACACGGTGCACTGACACTCAAGGTTCCGGCGCAGGTCCTCCATGGCGGTCATGATACCGCCGGCCGCCATGTCAACGGGGGAAAGCCCCTTGGCCAGCCTGCGGGTCTTGTCTATGGTATCGTTGATAAGACGGACGATTTCCTCCATGTCCTGGGCGGCCCCCCGTTCCTTGTCCAGAAACTTGAGTTTCAGGATACCGCTCTTGAAGGCAATGCCCGCCAGGTTCTGGCCCAGGACATCATGCAGTTCCTGGCCGATGCGGTGCCGCTCCTTTTCATTGTTGGAGATTATTATCTTCTCCAGCCTCTTGCGCTCCGTGATGTCCAGTCCCACGAAAAAGATGAATTCCAGGGCGCCGTCCTTGCCGTAAAAGGGCCTGCCGTGCCATTCCACCAGGAGCTCTGTCCCCCGGCTGGAGACTATCCTGCTCTCCATGATCGAGGGAGTCCGGTCCTCCAGGTGCGTGGTGAAAATCTGGGAAACCATCTCCCGGTCCGCCGGCGATACGAAATTCTCGATATAATTCTTCTTCATGACATCGCCGCGGGGCACGTCCAGGGCTTCCAGGAGTGACCGGTTGATGGCCAGGATGTTTCCTGACGTGCTGAGAGCCACATAATAAGCCGGTGACGCGTCTTCAAGACTGTTGATGAAATCCCGTTCCTTGATGAGCTTCTTTTCCGATTCCACCAGTGCGATGGTCCTTTCAGTAACCATATCCTCCAGCAGGTCCTTTTCTTTCCGGAGCAGATCCTCGGCTCTCTTGATGCGCAGCATGACATTGATCTGTGCTATGAGTTCTGCCTCGTCAATGGGCTTGGTAAGAAAGGCATCGGCCCCGATCTCCAGTCCCCTGATGCGGCTGTTAATATCGGTCTTTATAGCCGTAAGAAGAATCACGGGTATATGCCTGGTGGATTCTTCCGACTTCAGTATCCGGCAGACCTCGAAACCGTCCATACCCGGCATCTTCACGTCGAGAATTATGGTATCGGGCTGTTCGGCCACGGCCCTGTCGATCCCCTCTCTGCCTGAATCAGCCGTGATGACCGTGCATTCCTTCATGAAACTTTTTATCAGGGCCGTTATGGTTATGAGATTATCGCTGTTGTCGTCGATTGCCAGGATCCTGATCATGTGGTGAGCTCCATCCAGTAGGCTATTTTTTTCTTCAGCTCATCGATATTATACGGCTTGGGGATATAATCATCACATCCGGCCCTGAGAATACGCTCACGGTCTCCCGTCATGGTCATGGCAGTGAGAGCTATAACGGGTACGCGCCGCGTTCGGTCATTCGTTTTGAGTTCCTTGACAACGACAAAGCCGCTTTTACCCGGCAGGGACATGTCCAGGAGAATGACATCGGGCCGTTCCTTCATTATAATATCCATGGCATCCTGCCCGTCGTAGGCGTAAAGTATTTCATACCGGCTCTGAAGAACGGCCTGCACGACTATGATATTGTCATGGTCATCATCCACTACAAGGACGGTCTTCCTTCCATAAACAGATCCCGCGGCAGTACCGGCCATACCGGTCGATCTCACCGTATCGGGCCCCCCCGCGAGAATCTTCGCCTGCTCCTGTTCCTTATTCAGGACAGTTACAGAGCCGTTGACCGCTGCGAGTTCCGGCTCGCGCCAGGCAACGGGTATGATCACGCGGAAACACGAGCCGATCCCGGGAGCGCTCTCCACTTCTATCTTCGATGATATGAGCAGCGCCGATTTCGAGGCTATGGTGAGACCCAGGCCCGTGCCGTTATACTTCCGCGAAAGGGTCCCGTCGACCTGGCGGAATTCCTCGAATATATGGGGAAGGTCCGGCTCAGCGATGCCTATGCCCGTATCCTCAACGGCGACTATTACTTCTTCATCTCTCCGCGTTACCGTAACGGTCACGGCGCCTTTTTCAGTGAACTTCACGGCGTTGCCGATGATATTCTGTAGTATCTGGTATATGCGGGATTCATCGCTTTCCACGCGGGGGAGGTCATCATCGGCGGCAATTACGATTTTTATTCCCTTTTCCTCGGCCATCTGCTCCAGGTTATCGACTATCACTCTCAAAATGGACTCGATGGAGATTTCTTTTATTTTAAGATCAATTCTTCCCGATTCAATTTTTGACAGGTCGAGAATATCGTTTATCAGGGCCAGCAGCTTGCCGCCGTTCCGGTCGATAATCTCCAGGTATCCCCGCTCCTCTTCGTCAAGCTTCTCCTTCGCCTGCATGATGAGAACCCGGGACAGGGCCATGATGGAATTCAGGGGTGTGCGCAGTTCATGGCTCATGTTAGACAGGAACTCGTTCTTAAGCCGGCTGGCCTCCTCTACCTTGACGCGCTGCTGCTCCAGTTCCCTGTTCTGTTTCCTCACCGTATCGCGCTGCCGCGTCAGCTCCATCGCCTGGGTCTCCAGCTCTGTTTTCTGGTTCATCAGAAGCTGGTTCTTGTCGGAAAGCTCACGGGCCAGGCGCCGTGTCTCCTCGTCGGAGATGATATTGGCGAAAGCGGTATTCATGACGGGGCGTATGCTTTCCAGGATCGTCATCGCTTCCGGATCGTACTCCTTGAGGCTCGCCAGGGAAATGATGGCCACGGTCCTGTTGTTCACGATTATGGGAATGGTCATGATTTCCGAAGGGACAACATCGCCCACGATGGTCCGCAGCTTCACCAGGGACTGCAGTGAAATATTTCTTGTCTTGGCTATCTCCCTTGTAGCCAGGGCTCGGCCGAATTCCCCCTCCAGGCTCTCGGCATGGAATGTTTCCATGGCGTCGATATCCAGGCCGATGGAGGTGAGGTGCTTGAACTCATTGCCGTCCCTGGTCAGAATGTAGAAGGCGCCGATAATGGATTCCGTTGTTTCCACCAGCTTTCTCAGAACATTGCGGCTGAATTCATCCTGGTTGAGGGTCGACACCATGACATGGATTATTTCCGAACTGGCTTTCTGTATATTAAGCTGGGAAATGATCAAATCGGCCATGTTATTGAAGGACTCGCTCAACCTGCTGAATTCATCGTCCCGGGAGGTCATTATTCTGAAGGAATAATCGCCGCTCCTGATGCGGTTTGATACGGCTATGAGGGAGTTTATCTGTTCCGTGATGTCCCGGGAGAGAAAAAATCCCATGAGGAAAAAAGCGCCCATGATGAAAATTAATATCAAAATTTTCTGGGCCACCATGCTGTAAATGGGGGACAGCAGTTCATGAATATCCTGCTTGGCCACGAACCCCCAGTTGAGCCGGGGGATATGCCGGTAGGCCGCCAGAACCTTTTCCCCGCGGTAGTCGGAACACTCCACCACGCCCGATTTGCCCGCCAGGGCCTGGATGGACGCCTCGTCCTTGAGCTTCAGCGTCAGGGGAAAACCGTCATATTCCCTGAGCCTGTTCAGGGCCGTCAGACTGCCGTTTATTATCACCGTTTCTCCGGTCCCGCCCAAACCGGTCCTGTCCAGGAGAATGTTATACAGGGAACGTTCCAGGTAAATCCTTGCTACCAGTACTCCCGCGGGCCTCGTATCGTAATAGCGCGCAGACGAAAGCGGAATGGAAAAAGTCATGGTGGGAATATTGAGGTTCCTTGAATAGTAAATATCCTTGATAAAAATATCATTGGCTTTCAGGGTTTCGGAAATATAGGCATTGTTCAGTCGTTCCTGCCCCACGTTGTCGCTGCTCGTGGAATAAACAATGGTGCTGCTGAAGGCGCTGACGATGAAGAGTTCATAATAAATGTTATAATTATTGATATAGCTGTCCAGAAGTCTCACCAGGGACTGGCTCTCCTTCTTACCCACGGGGCCGCCGATACAGAGATTATTACCCGTGACCTTAATCTCCTCGGTGCTTACCAGGGTCCGCATATCACCGGCGATCTTGTCAATCCAGCTGTCGATTTCCCGCACCTTCAAGTCCCGGATGGATTCAAGCTTGGCTTTCTCCCGGTCGAGGATTTCATCGCGCATCTGTACATAACTGATGACCGTGTAAACAATAAAAGAAGCGGCGAAAATGATTGAAAACCAGAATATAAGCCGCCCCCGAATGCTGTTAAAAAAAAGATATTTCATGCCCGAGAGCCCCGGAAAATCATTTGTACTTCTCCATGCTCATCTTTATGAGATAGATGATATTATAAAACTTCGAGATGCCGCCGATATAGCGCTCCTTGACAACTCCCGGCTTCATAGTCTCTATGGTAAACTTGATGTCATCGAGTACCCTGCTCATTTCTGCGAGGACCTTACATGATGCCTCATAGCCCCTGTCATCGATTAATTCCTTCGCACAGGGATCAATACAGGGGATACTGCCGAACATCTTCCGGATTTTCGCCTGAATTTTTTCTTCACAGGAAGCTACCAGTTTTTCCGTGATGCAAATCCTGACCAGTTCATATCCCAGGAGGACATGTTCTCCGTTCCTGTTTTCAAAAGAATCGGGATATCGTTTCAGATAGGCGTTGCCAAGACCGGTCATATCATCGGCGTCAAAGGGAAAGCGCCCCTCCTGCTGCATGACGTTTTTTCTGAAATCGTCTATGGTCCCGCTTTCCGTGAAAATATCCGTCAGAGATTTAATCATCGGTTCTCCCGATCCGCGTTCTTTATTTTCGCAAGAATCTAATGCGTTAATCCGGCAAAGTCACACTATAATCACCTGCCTCATTTTTCAATTCTTTTAAGTTTAATTTTATGACTGTTAGTGCTTGACTGCAGGTGATTTATACGATATTCTTCATGGTATCGACGACAATAAAACGATACAGGGTTTTGAGCCATTACATGGACAATGATGAAATACAGATAACGGATTTTACTGAATTTACACTCCCCCCCGGAGAAAGATATTGCAGCCCCACCCTCAACGAGGTTAAATTCATTTCGGACAAACAGACCCTCTCCCTTGTCCTGGGTTCCTGTATATCAACGGTTATAATCGGCAGGGGAAAAGAGTATATCCTGGCCGCCAACCATATAGTCATCGCCAACCCGCACCGGGAAAGCAAAGTGGCCAGGAAAGGCGCGCTTCAACAGATCAATGAGATGCTCTATGTATTCAAAAACCTTTACAATATAGAAGAAAAAGATCTCATCTGTTTCCACCTTGTTGGAGCAGGCAACAAGCAGGGGAGCAACAAATTCCAGGTAAACCTGACTAATATTGAGGAAACATCGAAGATATTAAAGGAAAAGAAACTCCTCACCGTGTTCAATGATACGGAGAGTTATTACGTGACAAAATATTCCCTGGGCGGGGAGAACATGTCGGTCTTTATAGAGAATAAGTTCCGCAGCGAGCACCTGTCCTTCATCGTGGATCTGAAAAAACTCTTCAGGATAGATCCCCTGATCAAACCGCGCCTCCCCATCTCATCCATAGATCAGAGCAAGGAATTTGAATACCTCATCGACGAAAACGTAATCGTTTTCATCACCGGTGACAAGAACCGTTTCAGCTGACGGGGATGGAGAAAACAAAGCGGACCCATTTCCCCTCTTCCGATTCCACTTTCACGCGCCCCGTGTGCTTTTCTATGATTTTTTTACAGATATACAGGCCAAGACCGGAGCCCTTTATACCCTCGGTTCCCTTCTGCTTCAGCCGCGCGAACTTGTTGAAAAGCCTGTTTTCGATATCCTCTTTTGAAATACCCACACCCTCGTTACGAATGGCAAAACAGGCTTCGGTCCCTTCCTGCCAGACCTCGATGAGTATGTCCGTGCCTTCCTTTCCGTATTTGATGGCATTGTTCACCAGGTTGGTGACGACTATCTTCAGCAGGTTGGGGTCGCCGAATACCTGGGGTTTCGCCCTGAATTGCGTGACCAGTTTCATTTTCCTGTAATTGACCTGGTTTTCCGGAATGTCAATGACAGGGGCCACAACATCGTTCACCAGGTCGATGTTCTCCTTGAAGGATTCCATGTCATCGATTTCCATCCTGGAGAGGTCGATGTAGCTGCGGATTATATCCTCCAGGTACTGGCAGTTTCTTATGATCTTTCCCACGATTTCCTGCTGTTTCTCATCGAGGTTGCCGAAATATCCCCGGTACAGGGTCTCGGCCGTGGTCTGCACTACGGCCACGGGACTTTTCAGTTCATGTGACACGATGGCCATGAGGTCCAGCATCTTGGCATTGGAGTTCTCCCGCCTGGACTCAATGGCGTTTTTCACCACATCACGGAATTCTTCCGGTGTAAAGGGTTTCGGAATATAATCAAAAGCGCCCAGCTTAAGCGCTTCCCTGGCCGTTTCCGCCGTGGCATAACCGGTGAAAATGATGACGGTTACGTCGAGGTTGCGCTTTTTTATTATCCGGAGAAATTCCATGCCGCCCATGCCGGGCATCATGAGATCACTGACAATGATGTCATAACTCTTCTTATCGATTTTCTCCAGTCCCTCTTCGGCATTGAAGGCCGTGTCCATCTCATACGATTCATTTCTCAGGATACGGAGACAGCTTTTGTGAACGATTTCTTCGTCGTCAACTATAAGAATCTTTACTTGTTCTCCCATAGGTATTCTCTCTTTGATTCTGGATTTTTTTAATACTATATCACATAACGGGAAGCTTGATTGTAAAAGTCGTTCCCTCTCCCACGGTGCTTTCCACTGCTATGGTTCCCCCGTGTCGTTCAATGATCCCGTAGGTGACGGCCAGGCCGAGCCCCGTCCCCTGCCCCGTTTCCTTTGTCGTAAAAAAGGGATCGAATATCTTTTTAAGATTTTCCTTGCTTATGCCCGTTCCCGTATCGGCAATGGACATCACGACCTGATGATTGCCATGCTCGTACCATGTTTGAACCACGAGCGATCCCCCTCCGGGCATGGCATCGGCCGAGTTTATGGCGAAATTGTTGATGACCGAAATCATCTGGTTGACATCGATATTAAAGTCAGGGATATCGCCCAGCACTTTATGTATGGTAACGTTCTGGAATTTATAGTTTTTTTCAAGAATTGAGAGAGAATCGATAATTATCTTGTTCAGGTTCGTCCTCTGTTTCTCCAGCTTGGTCTCCCGGGCGAAATCAAGTATCCCCCTGACTATGCTCCGGCACCGCATGGTTTCATCCACGATGACCTTCAGGTCTTCGGAATATTCCGTTTCCTTCAGATCGTCGAGAAGCAGGCTGCTGTAGGTTAAGACACCCGTGAGGGGGTTATTTATCTCATGGGCGATACCCGAGGCCAGGCGGCCCAGGGAGGCGAGTTTTTCCGACTGCATTATCTGCTGCTGGGTCCGCTCCTTCAGCGCACGGTCCTTTTCTTCGATGGCATCAACCATCTTGTCGAAAGCCGTGCAGAGCAGTTCCATCTCTCCCTCGTACTGTCGACCGATCTTATAGCTGAAATTCCCCTTCGCCACCTCATTGGCTCCGATCATGAGACTTTTAATGGGATTAAGTATATTGCGAAGAAGATAAATATTCAGAAAAAACGCCAGGATGCTGGTGAGGAGTATGAGGGCCACAAGATACGCGATAGTCTGTCTTTTAATGGCATTAAACTTATCCTCGAGAATTCCCACATAGAGTATGCCGATAACCTTCTGATTTACGTCGAAGATGGGAGTATAGGCGGCTATATACCAGGTGTTCACCACAAAGGCCTTGTCAAGCCAGGTACTCCTCTTTTCCACAACCTGGTGATAGACCTGTTCGGAGACCCGCGTACCGATGCTGCTGGAACCGTCAAGCCGTTTCACGTTCGTTGATATTCTCACATCATCGAGAAAAACCGTGGTAGTGCCCAGGTCCTGACCCTTTATTTTTTCATCCTTGAACACCAGGCTTCTGATCCTGTCCACAAAAGTCATGCTGTTGTTGAGTATTTTAGCGCTGTATATTATGCCGACGAGTGTATTATTCTTAAAAATCGGAAAGGCGGCCATCTGGACCAGGGCCCGGTCTTCCGCTTCTTTTTTCAGCTTCCTCTCATGAGGAGTGGGTATCACTTTGATAAAGGCGCGCCGGGCCACATCCTCTCCCTCGGCAAGGAGAATATCGCTCGTCATAATTTCCGAACCGGTGCAGGGCTTCCCTTCTTTCAATACATGGTTTATGCAGGCGATATCACCCACGTAATCGCCGTAATTGTCACTGTTGTTTAAACGGGCCAGTACACGGCCCCGGGCATCGGTAATTGCCAGGATGTCCGATCCCAGCGAGAGGTTCACTTCCCTTAATTTCGCGAGAAGGATGACGCGGTTCCGGGCTGCCGCGGCATCGGCAATCTGACCCTTATGAGCCACATAGAGCAGGAAAAGCGACTGCGTTTTTCCCTCCTGGTCATACATGTACTGGGTCGTTTCCAGGTGCTTCTGTACCTGCCCATAGGCCTGAACGACAATGTTGTCATTGATCATTTTAATACCGATAATGACAGCACCGCCACCGATCATGACAATAACCATGATGAAGCTTGCAAGTATTTTGCTTCTTATTCTGGAAACCATTCGTATAGGCATAATGATGCTCTGTTACTATCCGGACCGCCGGCATTTAACCCGGGAGCAGGGATATTTTCAGCCAATATTCAATTTCCTTTAAATCTGATTTTTTGGCAATCATTATTTATAACGCCTCGGGGGAATTATCACTCAATGCAGGTGTGCTATACCGCATAAAATAGAAATCAAGAAAAATTATTTACTTGCCTTCAAGACACCTTTGCGAAAAACTGATAATAATGTATTCTCAAATCCCATTTAAGTATAGTGCTGAATATAACACCATGAAAAAAGAAACCATCAAACAGCTCGCCCGCCGGCTGACAGATATCAAGCTTGACCATGAATTGCGCATCATGGAAGTCTGCGGCACCCACACGGCGGAATTCTTCAAATCCGGCGTAAAGGATATTTTCCCGAAGGGACTCACCCTGATCGACGGGCCCGGATGCCCCGTGTGCGTCACCGCCAACGAGTATCTTGACAGGGCCATCCAGATCGGTAAAGATCATAATGCCATCCTGACCACCTTCGGGGACATGATCAAGGTCCCTTCCTCGTACAGTTCGCTGGGCAGGGAACTGGGCGACGGCATGGATATCCGCGTGGTCTACTCTCCCCTGGAATCCCTGGACATCGCCGTGGACAATCCCGGCCGGGAGGTTGTCTTTCTCAGCGTGGGCTTCGAGACCACGGCGCCGACCCAGGCCGCTGCCGTCATGGAGGCGAAAAAAAGGAATATATCCAATTTCTCGATTCTGCCGGGAAACAAGCTGACGCCCCCGGCCGTGGCCGCGCTCTTAAGTCTCGGCGAGGTGAGGATCGACGGGTTCATCCTTCCCGGCCATGTAAGCGCGATCCTGGGTTCCGAGGCATGGCAATTCATCGTCGATGATTTCCGCAAGCCCTGCGTCATCGCCGGCTTTGAAACACCGGACCTCATTACCGGCACCATCTCCCTCATTGACCTGCTGGTCAGGGGTGAAGTATCCCTGGTGAACGAATATCCCGTAATAGTAAAAAAAGAGGGGAATGTCAGGGCCAGGGAAATTATGTACGAAGTCTTTGAAAAATCCGACGCGACCTGGCGCGGCATCGGCGTTATTCCCGAAAGCGGTCTTTCGGTGCGCGAAGGCTATGCCGGTTTCGACGCTTCGAAAAAGCTCCGCGTCACGCCGCCGGAGCCGAAGGAGCACGCGGGATGCAAGTGCGGAGAACTCCTGCGCGGCCTTATTTTACCGCCGGACTGCCCGCTCTTTGCCAAGGCCTGCTCGCCCGAAAGGCCCGTGGGCCCCTGCATGGTATCAACCGAGGGACCCTGCTCCGCCTATTACAAATACTGGAGAAAATAATGACGGACAAAATACAGGCCGGCCACGGAAGCGGCGGCAAACTCATGAACGACATGATCAGCAACGTTATACGGAAAATCCTCGGGAACGAAAGCATTCAGCTCGATGATTCGGCCGTCCTCAGCGTACCGCCGGGACAGATCGTATTCACCACGGACACCTTCGTGGTGACTCCCATTGTCTTCCCCGGCGGGGACATAGGAAGTCTCGCCGTAAACGGAACGGTCAACGACCTGGCCGTCATGGGCGCCCGCCCCCTCTATCTCTCGTGCGGCCTCATCCTCGAAGAGGGCTTCGATATGGAAACCTTCACGCAGATCATGCGATCCATGCGCAAAGAGGCCGATGCAGCCGGCGTGCAGATCGTCACGGGCGACACCAAGGTCGTTCCCCGGGGGAAAGGCGACAAAATCTATATCAACACCACGGGTATCGGCGTCCTGGATACGGCGTTACAGAGAAGAGAGATCGCCATCGGTGATAAAATCATCATCAACGGCACCATCGGTGATCACGGCGTGACCATCATGGCTGAGCGCAACCAGCTCTCCTTTTCCCGGGGTCTTCAGTCCGACTGCGCGCACCTGAACCACATGATCGCCGGAGTCACCGATAAATTTCCCGCGTCGATAAAATTCATGCGCGATGCCACCAGGGGCGGTGTTGCCTCGGTACTCAACGAGATCGTGAAAGACCGTCCCTTCAGCGCCATGCTCGTGGAAGAAAACCTGCCGGTAAAAGAAGAAGTCCACGGCATGTGCGACATCCTGGGCCTGGACCCCCTGTACGTCGCCAATGAAGGGAAAGTGATATTCATCGTGGAAAAAGACCGGGCCGGAGATATCCTGCAGATTCTTAAAGAAAACGTCCATGGCAAAGATGCCGCCATCATCGGTGAAATCACCGGGGAATTCACCGGCAAGGCCTACGTTGAAACGGATATCGGCGGCAAGCGCATCCTGCCCCTGCTCCTGGAGGAACAGCTGCCGCGGATTTGCTGAAAACGACTCACGTCATTGTTTCATTTCGGTTTTGCCGTAACATGCCGATATTAAACAACAGCAATCCAGAAATGAAAACGAGGTGCCATGGAAAAAGATCCCCTGCTTTTTTTTAATGAATCAGACCTCATACCGGAATCTTCCTTCTCCGACGAAGAAAGGTCCGTGCTGTCTCACATAAACATGAAGGTGGCCGGCAGCAGATATCTCGACGAAATCCTCGATTTCATCTTTGAAGAAATAAAAAAAATTATTCCCTGCGACCGGATCGATGTGGCCTTCATCGAAGAGGACAACCAGCGCATGGAAATCCATTTCGTCCGGGCCGACTATGAACCGGTCTATCTCAAAAAAGGCTTCGCGTCGGATATAATCGGCGGTTCGATTCAGAGGGTTTTTCTTTCCGGAATGCCCAGTGTCATCAATGACATGGAGCTGCATGTCCGGAACAATCCCATGAGTGAATCGGCTCACATGCTCCTCAGGGAAGGCATCAGGTCATCCATGGTATGCCCTTTAAAATCAGAAGACCGGTATATCGGCATGTTCATGTGCCGGTCACGCCGGATCAACGCCTACAGCCGGCACCAGGTCAGCCTGCACATGGCGTATGCCCACCGGCTCGGTCAGGCCGTTGAAAAGGCGTACCATATTCAACAGCTTTCATACGCCATTTCCTCCTATATGGAAATGCTGAGTTTCGTGAGTCACGAACTGAAAAACCCCCTGGCATCAATCGTCATGACGGCGCAGACGCTTTCCCAGGGATATTATGGCGACATTGCCGATAAACAGAAACAGGCCGTTGACCGGATAATAAAAAAGGCCGAGTATCTCCTCAGCCTTGCCGGCGAATACCTCAGCCTGGCCTCAATAGAAACAGGCCAGTTCCAGCTCAAGCCGAAGAATGTCGACTTCTACCGCGATGTCGTTTTTTATTCACGTGAAATAGTCGCCGTAATGCTCCAGGAGAAACAGATCGATTTTCAGGAAAACATAGCGCAGGATATCCCGGTCACCAAATGCGATCCCGAACTGATGAAAATCGTTCTGACCAACCTGCTGAGCAATGCCGTTAAATACTCAGATCAGCGGGCAACCATAAAACTGGATATCAGCGCAGCGGCCGGCAGGGTCAGGGTATCGGTATGGAATGAGGGTCCGGGCTTTCCCGAAAGTGAGAAGATCCGCCTTTTCAAGAGATTTTCCGTTCTGCATACCCCCGAATTATCGGACAGGAAAGGCCATGGCGTGGGTCTCTACGTTACCTGGAAAATAATTCTGCTTCACGGCGGCCGTATATGGGCCGATTCGCAATATGGGAAGTGGGCTGAATTTATATTCGAAATACCGCAGCTCATGGATCAGTGCCTGCTTCCTGACCTGCCCCATAAAAAAACTCCACTGGATTGAGTGGAGTTTTTTATGGGTGGAAGACGGGGCTCGAACCCGCGACCACAGGAATCACAATCCTGGGCTCTACCAACTGAGCTACTTCCACCATGTTTGATGTGTCAATATACATAGAAACGGTCAGATTTGTCAACCATCTCAAACAGATGTGACATTATTTTGTGAAACATCAATTTGTCAATAAAATATACTTTTGCCGCTCAAATTTTATCAGCGCCTCAATTTTCATGAAGACAGGTGCTGATCATGCGGTAGGAAGTCCATTCCCCGTGAGATAACCGCTCCCACAGGTCCTTTTTGGGAAAGAGCCGCCTGTTGATCTCCATAAGGGAGACCCCCTGCCCATAAAGTTTTTCAACATTTCCCCTGATATCCTCGAAAAACCGGAGTTTTCTCATAAACTTTTTCTTTCCGTCGGTTTGAACCCCGGCATGGGCGCAGAAAATGGTGTCCCAGTCCATCGCAAGTATCTTCTTTATGGAGGCTATGGCGTCGAGAGTGTTTTCCTCGAGAAAGGACACATTCTGTTTCGGTCCTATATAGAGATCGCCGGTAAAGAGCCATCCCCTGTTTTTTTCCAGGTACACAACGTGATTGGGACTGTGCCCCGGTGTATGAATGACCTGCAGGGTGTGGCGGCCCGTTTCGATACGTTCCGGCAGGGCATCGGCCGCAAAGGGGGCCCGGTTTCCCCAGACCATTTTCCGGTACAGGTAGAGACGCGTTCCCCGGGCCGCTTCTTCATGATCACCGGCATGGAGGTACACGGGAACGCCCAGGCTGGACTTAATCCACGGGGCAAGGCCGGCATGATCCTCGTGAACATGAGTCAATGCGGCCTGGCTTATGGGATAACGGCGGAAAAAATCCAGGTACAGGCCGGCCATGGAGGATGTTCCGGTATCGATAAGGCAATTATCCAGATGAAAAAAATTGATTGCCATCTTTCCTATGAGGCGGTTTTTTAAAACTCCCCTGACACAGGTAACATCGTCGTGCCGGATAAGTTCCGTGCTTTTATCTATGAATGCCATTACTTTTGTCCCCTTTCCAGAAATTCCTTCAGGATACCCTTTTCCTGCATGATCTTCAGGGCCATTTCCTTCACATTGGCGGGGACCACCGGCGCCTGGGCCCGCGGCATCATGGTTATGGCCTCCGTTGGGCATCCCGTGACACAGAGACCGCATCCGATGCATGCATCGGCCTTAACCAGGGCGGTATCGCCTTCCATCGTGACCGCTTTCACCGGGCACCGCTCGTCGGCACATATTCCGCAGGCGGTACATTTTTCTTCGTCCACCAGGGCCGCGAAGGAACTGGGACTCACGGCGTGCGGGTGATTCAGCTGTGTCCGTCCCCGGAGAATCGTGCAGCAGCAGGGGCAGCAGTTGCATATGATACCGGGTGAACCGGCATGATTGTCCGTCACGTGGACCAGGCCCGCTGCAGCCGCCCGGTCCAGGACCCCCAGGGCCTCTTCCCGGGAAATCTGCCGCGCGTATCCCCGGTCCACAAGAAACTTTCCACCGGTACCGAATCCCAGGCATACGTCCCGGGGAGCATCGCAGTGTCCGGTGCTTTCGCGGCAGGCACAATTGGTGAGACAGATATATTCACCGCGGACGATTATGGCCTTTGCCTCTTCATGGGCAAGAACCTTGGAGTTCCCTTTCAATGACTCAGCCAGGGGAAATACCCGTACGCCCGGTGTCGGATTTCCGGCAAAGGCGTTGCCCAGGGCCCCGGCGTGATACTCCTCCCAGAGCCGTCCTATTTCCCGGAGCTCCGGTGTAGCGGCTCCCTTCATAAAGGGAAACTCGAAGATGCCCGGAATGGTGGGCAGGAGCGAATAGAGCATTTCACCGTCCTTCTCACGGGCAAAAATGATGACCCGGTCAGCCATGTTTTCCAGGCGCTTTGCCGCCTCTTCAGGGGAAAGCCCCGCGGCCAATGCAATCTCACCGGCTTTTTTAGGCTTGAAACTCATATGAACGGCAATATCAGCGTCGTCCTGAGAAAAGAGCATCCTCAGTATTTTGTCAAAGACCGGTGATTCCGGCGCCCGTGAAGGATGCGTATCGAGTATACGGCGCAGGTGCTCATAGTTATCCATGGCGGTTACCCCTCTTTGTATATTTCATCGTGCAGCTCCCGGAGCCACTGAAGCCGTGTCTCCTGGTTTCTCAGGCTGTATTCCACGATCTTGATTTTTATTCTGTCAAGTCCCCGGGCCGTCATGTTTTCCAGTGCCTTCCTGAAATCCTGAACGGTGTCCTCCACCAGCGCTATCTGCCTTTCTATTTTTTCAACAGCCTTTGTTTTTTCCAGATGATTAAGATAAATACAGCGGTTCAGGAAGGGGTCGCCGCGGATAGCCTCATAGCGATAGGCCCGCTCCTCTCCCTCGGTGGATTCAAGCCACGCGAAGAACTCATGGCGCCCTTTTTCGGTGATGTGATATTTGTGCCGGTTGGGACCGCTGTCCTGATATTCAATTTCCTTTTCGATGAGTCCATCGGCTTCCATTTGTTTCAGGGCAGGATAGAGCTGTCCGTCATTGAGTCCGAATTCCGTGAGAATTCTGCTGAAAAAGCGATTTCTCATATTGTACCCGTAATCGGGATTCTGGACTAAGGCTCCCATGATCAGATGTTTTACCGACATATACTTTCCTTTAAGGTATCTTACCTGTAAGGTATATTGTAAAATGATTCTCTTTCTGTCAACTAATTTTGAAATGAATCAAAGCTGAATTTTTTCATTGACAGGTCCATATATGTTCAGTGAGATATGTGAATGAATAAGCAGGATAGAACTGAAAAACTGCTGGAAACGTCCCTGAAAATCTTCGCCCGGTTCGGCTACAAGAAAACCACCGTGGAAGATATCGCCACGGAGCTGGACATGACCAAGGGCAACCTGTACCTCTATGTCCGGGACAAGCGTGACCTTTACGAAAAGACCGTGGCCCATGGTCTGCGGCGATGGCAGCGCAATGTAATCAACAGCATTGAGAATATCCCTGACATCGTGGACCAGCTCATCACCATCTGCCGTAAATCCTATGAATATCTCTCCCTCGACGAGGATATGCGCAATGTCGTAATCAATGATCCGGCCATATTCCCCCTCTACCCCGAGGAAGACCATTTTTACCGCATCAATATCGAATCCATGAACATACTCAAGGGCCTGCTGCAGAAGGGGATCGATACAGGGCGCTTCCGTCCCGTTGACGTGGATCATCTGACGGATTTCATCTATAGCGTTTACATCATGTTCGTTCACAAGACATATGTCAAGATGGAAGGGAAAACCGTTGAAGCCATGTTCGACGCGGCCCTGGATGTGATCCTGAAAGGTTTGCTGGAAAGCGCCAATGCCCTCAACCAAAAATACCTGGTTCAGCCCATCAGCGCCTCGTACATCTCATAGAACCGGCTCAGTCCCGGATACCGCGGTTACCGCTTTTTCTTCCCGATAAATTTATCCTGCTGGAACTCGCCGTCCCAGGTTTCACCGTCGGCAAAAGTGTATCTTCCCCGGCCGTCTTTCTTGTGATTTTTCCATTGTCCCACGTACCGGTCGCCGCCCGCCTCAACAAGCACTCCGTATCCGTCGAACTGGCCGTTTTTGAACTCGCCCTCATAGCTGTCACCATTCGATGATTTCAGCTTTCCCTTGCCATGAGGCTTATCATCGAACCACTCTCCCGTATAGGTCGTGCCATCGGGATAGGTAACGGTTCCCATGCCGTTGTATTTCCCGCCCTTGAAATCGCCTTTATAGACGGTACCGCTCTTCTGCGTATAAACGCCCTTGCCGTGAAAGGTTCCCTCGCTGAACTCTCCCTCATAAACGCTCCCCTTGACCGAAATGAGTTTTCCCATTCCGTGAGGATAGCCTTCCTTGAAAGATCCCTCATACCGGGACCCCGATGCCGACACGAAAATACCCTTGCCGTTCTGGCAGTCGCCGCTGATGCATTTATCGGAGGCCTTCTCCGGTGTTGAAGCGCACCCCATGACGATGAATATACTGCTGATCATCACGATTACAATTTTCATTCCCATACTCCCTTCTTCTCAATATGCATAAAGTATAGCAGGCCGGTCTGAATTATCAACAAAATAATTATCGGTAGAAACCATAAAAAAAAGATATACTGGCGGGTCATGTTGCTGTTATCCTGAAAAACAGCATACTCACCTGCGTCATGGGCATGAAATTTTTCTGATTACAGCGGCGGGATATAGGCTATTTCAAAGGACAGTTCCGATGCCTTCCGGAGCATGGCGCTCACCCCGCAATACTTCTCCTGGGACAGGTTAACGGCTTTCCTGATTTTATCGTCATGCTTCCTGTCTTCTTCACTGAATTCGTAAATTATAGCGATGGCGGAATATGTCCGCGGTTCACTTTCGGTAAGAGTTCCTTCAACCCGTATGTTGAAATATGCCGGCTCAATCCGCATTTTATTCAGGATGAGGATAACATCGATCCCCGTGCATCCCGCCAGGGAGGAGAGCATGAGCGGTTTCGGCGTCGGGCCCCGGTTTTCGCCGCCGCTGTCCTTTGACGCGTCAAGGATTATCCGGTGGCCGTTTATCTCACTTTCAAAGGCTACGTTCCCCATCCAGTTACAGGTGACGCTGTGTTTCATGATATTCCTCCTTGCCGTTCAACGTTCAAAGTCTGCATACAGACACTTATCGGAAAAAAAATGAATTGAATAAATACGGGAAAACAGAAATAGTATACCAGGTAACATCGATTGATCGTCATCTTTTGAGTTGCCTGTAAAAATTCAATTCATCACGAGCTATTATGAAAAACATACTCCTCGGCATCGGCAACAGGCTCCGCAGTGACGACGGCGCCGGAAGCTGCGCGGCTGACCGCTTCGCGCATGATGACTGGCTCTCGATTGACGGCGCCGATGTCCCGGAAAATTATACCGGCGTGATCAAAAGGGAACACCCCGAACTCCTTGTCATCGTGGACGCCTGCGACCTGGGAGAGGAGCCGGGCACACTGCGGCGGGTACCGCTCCATCTTTTATCGCAGGATTCGGGATTCAACACTCATGCTGCGCCACTTGCTTTCCTCGTCGATTATCTGAAACCACATGCGGGAGAAATACTGTTCATCGGCATCCAGCCGGGGATCACTGAATTCGGCGAGGGATTGAGCGCGGCCGTGGCGGACGGCGTTGAGCGCCTCATCGGCCATCTGCACTCGGGGGAATTTACGGATATCCCCGCGGCGAAGGGCTCCTGAAATCAGTCGCCCTCTTTCTGCACTTCCTGCGCCGGTGCTGGTTCTTCATGAACCTCATGCAGCCTGCGCTCCCCTATCCCCACGACAAGGGAATCGGCGTATTTGTCATAATCGGCCGTCATGAAGTCCTGTGACATGACTATGGCCTCTTTGGGACACACCTCGGCGCATTCGGAACAGTAGGTACAGCGCGCGAGATATATCACCACTCTCTTTGATTTTCTTTCATTGGCGACGACGGGGTACATTTCGATGGCCCGGGCGGGACATACCTTCTCACACATACCGCATCCGATACATTTTTCATAATCGAAAAGGGGCTTTCCCCGGAATCCCTGCGGCACGGGCACGGGCCCGTGAATGTTCCCTTTTTCCAGGACCTTGATGATGGACCGGGGCGTGTGTTTCACGGGAAATATATTGGTAGCCTTCTTCAGGAAGAAGTTTTCCATAACCTGATAAATACTGCTGAACATGGCGCTCTCCTGGTCTTGAATCTTAAAATTTGACGATAATCGTATCCAGATAAATCAGAAAAAATCCCGCAAGACTCGTGGCGGTCATTCCAATGACAAAAATTTTGGCCACATGGGATATCTTGAACCGGGCCATGGCAATCCTCACCGTTGTCACCGTGAAAAAATAAATCAGCACATGTTTTAAAAGAAAAAGGAGGATATCGGCGGCCAGGGTAAGGTCCACGGAACCGACGACCAGGCTGCATCCGCACAGCTCTTTGATCCCCTGCGGGAAGAACAGGATCACGGCCAGAGAGGTGATGGCCAGGACCTTCACGGCCTCGGCAAGATGGAAGAAGGCCAGGTACTTGCCCGAATACTCGGCCAGGAGCCCGTCGGCAATCTCCGTTTCCGCCTCGGCCTGGTCAAAGGGTATCTTTGCCAGTTCAGCGGGGATTATCACCGCCATGGTGATGGCCAGCATGGTCCCGCCCATTATCCCCAGGGGCCCCATGCCGATCCACAGGGGATGCTGTGAAAAGGAAACCAGGGCAAAGGGTGCGATCCGGGGATCGATGTTCGACACCTTCCAGGCGAAGGCCACGGCGATGATGGCCAGGGGCAGCTCGGTCGTCATGAGAATGACCATTTCGCGCTGCGCCCCGATTGACGCGTAGGGCGATCCCGAAGCAAAACCTCCGGCAACCATGGCAATGGCGGGAATCATAAGCAGATAGACGACAAGGATAATATCACCGGCATAGAGAAAGAAATCGTGATACCCGGCCAGGTACATGAAATAAGGCATGACAATATATATGAGAAGAACGGCCGACGCGACAAGGGATATTGCCGGCGCTCCCTTGAAAATCCAGCTCACGGCGTTTTCAGGAATGATGGTCTGCTTCAGCATGAGCTTTTTCAGATCCCAGAAGGGCTGCCTCAGCGAAGGCCCGATACGTGACTGGTAATAGGCTGCCGCCTTCCTGTCTATACCCTTGAGAAACAGCCCCACGTATATGCTCAGGACAAATATTACGATTGACGCCGCTATCAGTACAACTATCGATTGCATCTTTTACGCACCTCGTTCATTTTCTCAATACTCATCTTATGCAGATCAGCAGACGTCAGTGTCACAATTTTTCCGTTTCCTTTTGTGAACGTCATCCTGTCAGCGCAGGCTATACAGGGATCAATGGAAGCCACCACTATGGGAATATCGGCGATTTCCGCGCCCTCGAGCATGGTAACCCATGTCTGCATATTCGAATAGGTGGGAGCTTTGACCTTCAGCTGGGCCGGCCCTTCCCTGTTGTCGAGAATGTCATAATGGGACACTTCTCCGCGCGGAGCCTCGTATCTTCCCATGCCCTCACCCTGCATTTTTTTCAGCTTGTTGATGATCTTCACGGAATTGGTTTCTTCGGCAATCGGTCCTTCCGGCATATGATCAAGGCAGTATTCAATAATCTCGATGGACTGCTGAATTTCCAGGACCCTGACGATTACCCGGTCATAGACATCACCATGGGGCTCGCGTCCCAGGTCGCGGGGGCTCACGGGCCGCAGCCATTCCATGTCCGGATAGGCATTCATGGGATAATCGACCCTGACATCCTTGTTCAGACCCGATGCCCTTGCCGTGGGTCCCACGGCGCAGAATTTCAGTGCGTCTTCATAGGTGAGTACTCCCACATTCTCGCAGCGCATACGCACCGATTCATCATGCAGCATAATCTCACTCATCCGGTTAAACAGGGAACGGTAATGGTCCAGGACCTCCCTGACGACCGGAACAAGCTCTTCGGTTATATCCCTGCGAACTCCGCCGATGGTGAGCATGGCGTAGTTGACCCGGTTGCCCGTAACCTGCTCCAGCAGATCGAGAACATCCTCTCGGACATTCCAGGTATACATGAAAAGCGTGTCAAAACCGATCTCATGGGCAGCCACGCCGGCCCAGAGCAGGTGGGAATGGAGCCTCTCCAGTTCTCCGATTATGGTGCGGATGTATTGCGCGCGTCCCGGAACCTCTATGCCGGCGGCCTGTTCAACAGCCATGCAGTAGGCCATGGGATGCGAAACGGAACAGATGCCGCATACCCTTTCCAGGAGATAAATGACCTCGATAAAATTCCGCGACCGGGCGACGCTTTCTATGCCGCGGTGTGTATATCCGAACTCAATGTCGGTTTTAACGACTATTTCTCCATTAATCTCGAATTTAAACTGCACCGGTTCCTTGAATGCCGGATGCGTGGGCCCTATATTCAATGTATATGTCTGCAGACTCATTTGATACCTTCCTTGCCGGCATTGTTTTTAATTGCCGGGTCAATAAAGCCGTTCCGCATGGGGTGCATATCGCGTGGAAGCGACGACGGCGTAAAGAGCCTCCGGTCATCGGGAGTATCCTCGAACATGACTCCCAGCATCTCCCTGGTCTCCCTCTCCATGTAGAGAATCCCCGGCACCACGTCGGAAACGGTCCGTATCCTCAAATCCTTATAAGGAATGAACACGGTGATGACTACGGGAATCTCATTGTACTCCCCTTCGCCGGAAAATAGCGTGAAGGGGTAAATCAGTTCCATTCCCTCATCATATTCCTTGGAAGCCATGGGGCACGAGATATGGGGTTGTCCGAATTCATTCTTCAGAAGCGACAGGGCCCGGTGAAAAACCCGCCGCGCCATGGTGACGTGAAGAACACGCTGGGTCACCTTTCTAGTGACGCCCTGCTCCCGCTCTACGATCCTTGAGGCATGAATATCCTCACCGAATACATATTTCAGCCTGTCGGCTATATAATCAGGATGCAATTTCATCTTTTTTCTCCAGTTTCTCCAGTTTCTCCAATTTCTCCCAGGCCCTGGCCACACCGTATATTATCGCTTCAGGTCTCGGCGGGCAGCCCGGCACATAGACATCGACGGGAAGAAACATGTCCACGGGCCCGGCCATGGCATAGGATTCCTGGAACACGCCTTTTGTGCAGCCGCATCCCCCTATAACCATAACCAGTTTCGGATCGGGAACCTGCTCATAGACCCGAATGATCTTATCCCGTATTTTTTCCGTCATTGTTCCGGTCACGAGAAGGATATCGGCATGCCGCGGTGTTCCCACCAGCTTGATGCCGAAGCGCTCCGCGTCGTAACGCGGCATGAGCGTGGCAAGAATTTCTATATCACAGGCGTTACACGATCCGGCATTGAGATGAAACACCCAGAGGGACCGCTTGAGATTTTTAAAACCGCTTTTTTTCATTACAATAATCCTCCACTGATCAGAAGCAGGCAGGCGGCAATGATGATTACCATCCATTTAAGGTAATTGTTCAGGTCTCCGTCATGATTGTGTATCATTACCTTGTATAAAGAATCCAGCGCCTTGCGAAACCCCCAGTAGAGATTCGAAGACTGCACATTATAATTGACTTCATCGAGCAGGCCGGAATTGAAGGGCTTGACCTGTCCCGTGTCCCGGTTATAATCCCTCCGGAAAAATATCCGCCCCCAGACAACGACAATGAGGAGCAGGATACAGAAAAGGATGACCAGCAGAACCGGGTTCCAGTACACACCCGCCATGTTCAGCGTTAAAAAATTTATGATATTCATTTGACAATCTCCCTATCTAATTGTGACCAGCCCGGCAATGGCGGGCTCCACCAGAACATCAATAACCACTTCCGGGAAAAGACCCATGAGCACGACCAGCACGCAGAGAATTCCCATACCTATCTTCATCCCGGCGGAAATGGGCTCAGTGTTATGTATCAGATCATCACGCCGCGGCCCGAGAAACGCGCTGTAGAAAACCTTTACAAAGGACGCCAGAGTAAGTACCGACACGAACATAGCGATTATGGACAGGAGCGGGCTGAATTTGTATACCGATTCATAAATGAGCAGTTTTGACGCGAAACCGTTGAAGGGAGGTATCCCCGCGATTGCCAGGGCGCCGATTATGAACGCCACCGCCGTAAAGGTATCGCGATGGGCAAGACCGATCATTTTATCGAGGTTGCGCGTGCCGAACCGCCGGACAATGACACCCGAGGTAAGGAAGAGCAGTCCCTTGTAAAAGGCGTGATTCATTATATGGAAAATACCGCCGATCATGGCAACCTTACCAAAAGACTCGAAGGCGGCGCCTTTGTCTCCTGCGGCATACACCGCGATGCCCACGCCGACCCCCAGGAGCATGTATCCCGTCTGGGAAACGGCGTGAAAGGCCATGAGACGTTTTATATCATGCTGTACCAGTGCCATGGCCACGCCGACAAACATTGAGAGCACACCCAGTATTATTATGACCCAGCCAAGGGAATTATAATTAATCGAGATACTGCTGATGGGATTCCCGAACAGCGAGAAGGAAAGCCGGAAAACCCCGTAAAGACTGGCCTGGCTTGCCGTAACGAGCATGGCCGTCACCGGAGCAGGAGCCTCGGAATAGGTATCGGGAACCCACATATGCATGGGGATCGCCCCGGCCTTCATGGCCAGAGGAATCAGCATGAAGATGAGCGCCATTTTGTCCAGGAGTGAATGGTTCATTTCGTTATGGATATAATCCATGTTGAAAGAACCGTATTGCGCGTACAGCAGGCCTATGCCGAGCAGCAGGAAGCTCGTGGCAATGGCACTGATGAGCATGTATTTATATCCCGCGTAGGGAGGATGCTTTTCCTCGGTTTCATACGCTACCAGGGCCGCGCATGAAATGGACAGAATTTCCATGAATACAAAAAAGTTGAACAGGTCATTGGTAAATTCCAGGCCGATCATTCCCACGAGCATGAGCAGCATCAGTATGAAATAATAGGTTTTCTTGCCGTCCTCTTTTATGAATTTCCAGGAATAGAGAAATGCCACGAGGGCTACCGTACCTGATATGAGTCCCATAAACAGTGAAAACCCGTCAATTTTTAAAATGATACGTATCGGAAAGGCCAGGCCCTCCGGATTGATTGCCAGGGGATTGGGAGCTCCGACGGTGTAAAATATGGTTCCGAAATTGAGGGCGACCTCGGGAATAAGGGATAAGAGCATGATATTAATCGCCAGGATGGCCATCAGCATCAGTACGTTCCTGAACCGTATCCCTACCCGTGCCGCGATGGGCATCATGAACGCCGTCAGCAGAGGAATCGTTATGATGAGAATGGGTAAATGCTTACTCATGATCTTCCACGCCTCTCAGTTTGAAAATATCCAGTGTCCTGTTGTTCCTGTAGGTAAGAATCGCAAAGGTCAGCATAAGAGCCGAGGTTGCGAACCCGATAACAATATTGGTCAGGATCAGCGCTTGAGGCGTGGGCAGAACCATTTTGAGATCGGAGAGTGCCGGCGCCAGAGTAAAAATCGGCGCCGTACCCTCGGGACGATACCCCAGGGTCAGAAAAAACAGGTTTATGCCGCTTTCGACGATGTTTATCGCCAGAACAATTTTAATGAGATTTCGTTTATACAGAAGGGCGACAACCCCGAGAAATATCAGCAAAACCACGGTTACATAGAGAAAAAAATCGCTCACGGTAGTTACTCCTTGATCACTTGATCATTCCCTTTTCATCTTTTTCCTTGCGTGCAAGGTGAAACATGGAAACCAGTATTATGCTCAAACCGAAAAAAACCTCCATCCCGATGGCGAGACTGAGAAAGGGAAGCAATCCCGCTGAATTCAGATAACCGGAATTTGGCCCCAGGTCTATCACTCTGCCGAAGAAGGCCGGTGATGTGTTTGCCAGGAAGTTAGACAGAAAGGTAACGCCGATGCCGGCGAAACCCAGGCCGATGAAAATGGTGAGGCCCAGTGATTCAAAAAATGAAAATATATTGTATGTCCTGTGCAGATGGCTGGTTATATAGGAACTTATGATGAGCAGAGCCGTCCCCGATGCCATGACCGCTCCGCCCTGGAAACCGCCGCCGGGAGAAAGGTGCCCGTGTATGACCAGGTACGCTCCGAAGGCCAGGATCAGGGGAAACATGAGATACGTTCCGTTCGAGACGATCCGGGTCATGTCCATGGGGAACCCTGTCCGGGGATCACGCAGGTCCACCGTGTCCCGCTTCAGCCGTATGGACGGATAGAGAAGCATGGATATACTGGTGACGACCAGGAAAAGCACGCTGGCTTCTCCCATGGTATCGAATCCGCGGTAATCAAAAACCACGCTGGCCACGATATTATTCGATCCCGTTTCACGCTGGCCGTTGCGGAGATAATAATCGTCCATGGTGTCGACATAGGTGATATCCGTCAGCTCCCCGGTACGATCGATGAAAACATTCTGGTTCCCCAGGGGCTGTCCCACGGGATGAAGCCTGTTTATGCCGACGAAGAGAAATCCCGCGATGAGAAACAATGATAAAAAGCTTGCGATCTTCATTCTTCACGCCTCCTGGTAAGCCTGACGGCGATCACAAAAATACAGGTGGTGAGCGCCGCGCCGATTCCCGCCTCGGCGATCGCCACATCAGGCGCGTCGAGATGGAGAAATACGACGGTTAATACGAGACTCATGACTGAATAGCTGACAACACTGGCCAGCAGATCCCTGAAATAAAGGGTCAGCATGGCAGTCACAATAATGACAATGCATAGTATGATAAATATGACTGAAGTAATCACAGCCTGTTCTCCTTATTCAACTTTTTCTGCTGATCTTCAAATTCATTTATTTTTACACCAAAAGGTTTTATCCCCGACAGCAGCGAGGCCCTGGCAATCGCATGAGCGCTGATTGGATTGGTAAAAATGATGACCAGGAGGGCCAGCATTGCATGCACCATGATGATGATGCTCGCGTTGTCGGTATGCACGAAATTCCTGAGAATGATCCCCGCCACGATAAAAATACTGCCGAAAGTCGAGGTCTTCGTCGCGGCATGAAGTCTCGTATAAATATCGGGAAACCTCATGAGTCCCACGACACTCATGGAAGATATAAAAAGGCCTATCCCGATAAGAATATATGCGGTTATTTCCATTATTTAGTCTTCTCCTCTCTGAGGTAACGGGCGATATACAGCGTCCCGATAAATGAAATGATGCCGTACACAATCCCTATATCAATATAAAGGGCCTTGCGCGTGTATTCGCCCAGAACAATCATGAGTACAATTACTATGGTGTTAATGGTATCGAGCGCAACGATCCTCTCAGGAACATTTTTACTGAAAGCTATCCTGACAACCATGAATAATATGAGGATGCTTATGACCAGTGCCGTTACTATTAATAAGTCCTGCATGCTTTCTCCCTTTTCATCCAAATATTTTTTTCATCCAGAAATAAGCAAAAAGGCACACATCATTCGGTTCGGCCTTGACACCCTTTTCTTTTTTCCACTCAAGACAGTGAACATATACCGCATGGGTTTCCTCATCCACGGCAATCGTAAGAGTTCCCGGAGAGAGTGTTATGGAATTGGCGAAGAAATAGGTGCCGGTTTCGCTTTTCAGGTCCGATTCAACTTTCACAATGGCCGGGTGTATCTTCCCGGTGATAATACGGTACAGGACCTCTATGTTGGCCATGAGCAGCGCCAGGAGAAAGGGGCCCACCATATAAAAAGTAGCGGCGATCCATTTTAGTGGATTGGCGATCTCCCCCACTACGGAATCGGGAACTATCGAGGAGGATACCAGGCCGACAAAAAGACTTACAATAACGCCAACGACGAGTTCCTCAATCGACCAGAACAGCAGCACTTCTCCGCTGCCGGCCGTGAGCGCGAGATAGAGAATAAGACTTGTTGTTGAACAAAACAGAGTTTTCATAGGTAATCCTGATATTAATATATTTAAGACATCACGGAATACCTGTCACCGGATGTCGGAATAATTCGACACTTAAAAGTTCTGAGTAGCTACTCGCCTTAATATAGACCCTAATTCTATGTTATGTTGATAAACAAGATACCATCATTTCTGGTTTTTTTGCAATAGGCAATATAGCCTTTTATTAAACAGTGTATTACATAATTATTATATAGGGGTTTCCCCCATAAGAACAAGTGCAAAATGAAAAGAATTATTTGTCATCTTCTCTATAAAAGAATTGACAATCCAAAAGTCTGCAATGTAACGAATAGTTCAGTTTAAAATCCGGTGAACGAGATTTTATCGTACTGCTACCCGTTGCCAGAGAACATGAAAAGAAATGGGTCCACCGGAAGTAATTTGGCTGCTTGTTCCAAAACATAAAATCATGCGCTGAATATGCGCATATTATATACCCTGTTTTTATAATGGCAATAATTATTATTCTCATACCGACAGAAATTGGTATTTTCCAGGGCATTTTTTAATAATTTAACATATTTAACACAAACGAAAAAAAGTATATCATAAAAGTCTGGAAAAATACTTATATTATTATTAAGAATAAAATATATAGCAGTCCGAACCCGATGGGAAGGGGTTCCTGTATTAATTATATGTTAAATTCTGATATGTGGAATCTCCATCGGCATGATGGAGTGATTTCTTATTGACATAAAGCAGTATTTGCCCGATGAATTCTCAGCGTATGGGCACTATTCCAAGGGGTGGACAAATGAAAAATTACAATAAGCTTCTCTCGTCTTTCATGGAATTAAAATCAATTCATCTGGAAGAGATGACAACAATTCCAAAAGAGTGGTATTTTGTCGACGGCGACAGAGACGAGATTATGAGCTGGGACGAAGGCGAGGCTGAAAAAATCTGGATTAAGATGGATAAACGCATTGAGAAACATAATGCCTCGGGGCTTAACTATGAATTATGCCCTTTCTGCTATTTTAATAATTATAACCATGAAATAACGGTATCTAAAAGGCATAACCCCTCCTGCATGAAATGCGGCTATGGTCAGAGACATGGCATCTGCACTGAAATATATCAATCGGAAGAAGAGCAAAGCCAGTTCCAGCGGATACTCCGTACACTAAAGCTGGAAGGTTTCAACGTATACAAGACCCTTTCAAACGGCTACTATAAATCCCTGGCGGAAAAACTTGAAGATGAATTTCTTTCACGAAAAAAATCAGCCGCAAAGGACTGAAAACAGGAGATGGTGAGCTGAAAGGACTCATTCAATGAGAGAGTGAAAAAGAAAAAAACTGCCGTTCAAATTTCTGTTTTGTCGTGATGGTAAAAAAACTGTTGAGCTTGGCGGCGTTGAAAACCTTTCTCACTTCGGGGCTCAGATCATAAAAAACAAGCTTGATATTTTTATCCATGGCGAAATTGAGGAATAATACCATTGTTCCCACCGCCGAGGAATCCACACCCCGCAGTTCCCTGCAGTCAATGGCTATGACACGAGGAGACTCGTTAACCAGGGAATTCCATATGTTTTTTACCTTCTCAATGGAATCGGTATAAAACTTACCCTGGATATGCATTACCGAGGTTGAACCGTGTTTTTCAACAGAAATATCGATCATAGTTTTATTGACAGTTTCCTTTTTTTAAATATCGGTTCTGCATGGATCATTTATTAGCATCGGGATAAAGAAATTCCGCTGACCCTGGAAAGCAAAAAATTAGCACTCATTCTAGACCGGATAGTAAATGATTCAAATTAAAAGTCAATTATCTTTTTTCTTGACTGCAAAAGCCCTGTATTGGATAGTAGGGACCCGGGAAATATTGATCCTTTACCATCTCTGATCCCGGATCAGATCAGCATCTCAAAACAATTATTATGAAAATGAATATCATTAAGAAAATTCTGTTGATAGCGGCCATGACAGTACTGTCCATGTCCTGCTCCAATAATATGCCGTCGCGTGTCATCGACTCCTGGGAAATTCTGTACAGGCAGGACCCGGGCCTGGAAATCGCACAACAGGTGAAAGATTGGATGCCCGTGGAGATTCCCGTCAGACTCTATCTTGACTATCCCCCGGTCAATGGTTTTCAATATGTCTGGCTGCGAAGCACGTTTACCATTGATGAGGATCCTTCCCTTTTTTACGGAATCAGCATGGGACGGGTTTTTTATACCGACCGCGTTTACCTGAACGGTCATCTTATCGGGGAAAATTCTCCCCATGATATAAGCATTCTTCCCATAAGAAGAAATTATATCATTCCCCATGGGATACTCAGGAAGGGGAAAAATGAAATATACATTCACCTGGGGACATTCAGCAATGAAGTGGCGGGAATCAGTTCACCGGTATCACTGCGGCAGAAAAAAAGCTTCCAGGCCATAACGCTCATCACCGATTTTATTTTCATCCATCTGCCTTTTGAACTGGTTACGGCATCCTTCCTTATTCTCTTCATTTTGATAATTTTCTATCTCTGGAACAGAAAGGAGTGGTTATACCTCTACAGTTCCTTTGCCGTGCTTTTCTATATCATATTCGTCGCCTCACTGTATTTCCCCTACAGCGATGTGAGCATATCGGTCGTGAAATTCATTCACCACTCGGCCATACAGTTCTTTTCCATAGCACTGCTTCTCATCATTCAATCCATGTATGGCGTCTTTATAGCGGAAATAAACTGGCGGGCCATTCCCCCGGTTCTGGGCGCCATCCTTATCATACTCATTTCAAGTATTTACTTTAAAGAGCAGCCCGTTATTACCACCTACATCGGCGATTCACTGGGAGTGGCAAACCTCGCGGTCATGACACCGCTGTATCTCTATCTTATCAGGCGTCTTGATCAGATCAAGCCCGACCGGTTCCGTTTACATATGATGCGGATAATATCTCTGGGGGGCGTCTCCATTGCCGCCATTGAAGTAGTACTCTCCTTCACCGGTTCGCGCCTGGTGCTCATGCTCGTCACATTCTGTGCTCCTTTTTTTCTGCTTCTCTTTGTCGTGTTCTTCGCCAGGGAAGTGATGAAAAAAAACCTGCAGCTTGAGGCCATTTACGGAAACCTGAAAAAAACCGATGCCGCGGCAAATAAAAACAATATAAATGAAACTACCCGGGAAAAACTCGACCGCATCATACAATTTATTAAGGATAATTACACCTCGGATCTGTCGCGCGAGGGCCTGGCTTCGGCCATTGACATGAATCCCAACTACATGAGCAGCCTCTTCAAAACTTATACGGGAAACAAAATCAATGAATATATAAACAACCTGCGCATCGAAGAAGCGGTGAGAATGCTCGATGATAATGATACAAAAATTATTGAAATTGCCTATGCTGTCGGTTTTGAAAGTCTCTCCACCTTCAACCGCGTATTTAAACTCATTAAAGGAAAAACACCCACGGAATACCGCGAAGAACTGGTCGCATCGGTACGATAAATTCCTCTTCCCGGAAACCTGTCATTTCCACATATGTAAAAATGACCATTGCCAATTTCTTCAAACTGCACCAATGATTAGATGACTCCATAATTTTAAGCTATTTTTGCATTACCCGGCGATGAACCGGGTATTTTACCAACATTATGGAGGAAGGCATGTACCTGTATGAAAAACCCGACAATCTCGTGGAACTGTTTGAAAACAGCGCGGAAAATTTCCCGCAAAAACCCCTTTTCGGCGTTAAGGATAAAAACAAAAAAACATATAACCGGCTCTCATACCGGTCTGTCAGTGAACGCGTGGACAACCTCCGCAGCGGGCTTGCCGGCATAGGTGTTGAAAAGAACGATTCCGTGGGTATCATATCAAACAACCGGCCGGAATGGGCCATTGCGGCTTTCGCCACCTACGGCCTGGGAGCCCGCTTTATTCCCATGTATGAAGCGGAACTGCCGAAAACATGGAAATACATAATAAAAGACAGCGGACTCAAGGTCCTTTTTGTCTCGGACCTGTCTATTTATCACCAGGTACGCCATTATATACTTACCATCCCCACGCTGGAATATGTCTTCCTGATTGAAGGGACCGAGGGCAATTCCCTGCGGGCCCTGGAAATCCAGGGTTCCATGAAATTCTGTCCGTCCCTGCATCCCGGCCCCGATGATACGGCCATGCTCATTTACACATCGGGGACCACGGGTGAACCCAAGGGAGTTCTTCTCTCCCATGGCAACATAACGAGCAATATTCACGGCGGAAGAAAAGCCTATCCTGAAATCGGCAGCGACGAGGTGAGTCTCTCCATCCTTCCCTGGGCCCATACCTTCGGTCAGACCGTGGAACTCTATTCCATGATTCTGACGGGCTCCTGCATCTGTTTCATGGAAAGCATCAAAACCGTGTTGGAGGACATCGCCCTGGTGAAGCCCACGGTGCTTATTGCCGTACCAAAGGTTTTCAATATGATATACATGGGCATCATGGAAAAAATTCAGTCCGGCGGAGTGTACCGTGCCCGCATAGCACTGGCCGCTTTTGATATCGCCGCGAGGAAATTCAGGGCCGGGAACAATAAACGTCCGGACATCATTCAGTCCCTGCTTTACGGTGCCGCCGACATATTCATTTTTTCTCAGATAAGGAAACGTTTTGGTGGGAGATTGAAGGGAGCCATGACTGGAAGCGCCATCATGAACAGGAATATCGCCGAGTTCTTTTTTTCCATCGGTATACCGGTCTATGACTGCTACGGTATGACGGAAACCTCGCCGGGTATAACCATGAACCGGTCCTATGACTTCAAACTGGGGACGGCCGGGAAGGTCATAGATAACGTGACCGTAAAAATCGACACGTCGAAAGGTGATCCCGAAAAGGGCGACGGTGAGATCGTGGTTTACGGCCCCAATGTCATGAAGGGTTACCACAATAAACCCGGAGAAACGCGTCTGGTCATGACCGATGACGGCGGGCTCCGCACCGGCGATCGCGGTACATTCGACGAGGATGGTTTCCTTCACATAACAGGAAGAATTAAAGAACAGTTCAAGCTGGAAAACGGCAAATATGTCTTTCCCTCGTCTATTGAGGAGGATATTCGCCTGGCGCCGTTTATTGAAAACATCATGATTTACGGTGAGGGCAAGCCATACACGGTAGGACTGGTTGTTCCCGACCTGAAACAGCTCCAGGGCATACTGGAGAAAAACAACATAGAATCATCTCCCGATGACATCCTGGGATCACCAACCGTCATTACATTTATCCATGACAGCATACGGAAACAGCTCGAGGATAAATACGGGAGCTACGAGATCCCGCGCAAACTCCTCGTGGTCAGGGAAGGTTTCTCCGTGGAGAACGGCACCCTGACGCAGACCTTGAAGCTCAAGCGTGACATCGTAGCAAACAGGTACCGGGAGGAAATCCAGGCCCTGTACAATTGAAAATTAATTAAGGAATAGAACATTTATTTGAGCAAAATCGTTTTAAAATATTTTTACACGAAGATCAGAAGAGCGCGAAGCTTTAACAATAGAAAGAAGACTTTTCATAAAAATTACAATGTATATAATTACCTGATCAAATAATTATGTATGATTACACATCTTCGCGACCTTCGCGATCTTCCTGTAAACTCCTTCAGCAATACGCTGTTACTTCTACACGACTATCTATTCACGTACGTATTCTTCACCCGAATAGATTCCTGAACATGCTTTATATTACCGGAACATGGCGGCTATTTTTGCCGCCGCGTCTTCGGGATCGGGCATCATGGCGTTCTCCAGGTTCCGCGCATAGGGAATGGGGCACTCGGGAGCCGCGATCCTCAAAGGCGCGGTCCTGAGCAGTCCGTAACCTGTCGTGACGGCCCGCGCGATAACCTCGGCGCCGATACCCCCCGTGGCATTGCCCTCCTCTATCGTCACCAGGTGTCCTGTTTTGGCCAGGGACTCCATGATCGTATCGGTGTCCATGGGATACAGGGTACACAGGTCTATGACCTCGGCGCTGATCCCCTGCGATTCAAGAATTACCGCGGCGTCGCGGGCCACGCTCACGCCGAGAAGATGTGATACGATGGTGACATCGCTCCCTTCCCGTACCACAAAGGCCTTCCCGATGGGAAGAATATAATCAGTGTCGGGAACACGCCCCGTGGATGCGTAGAGGAGCTTGTGTTCAAAAAATATGATGGGATTATCTGACCGGATACAGGCCCTGAGAAGGCCCATGGCTCTGAAGGGGTCCGACGGCGCCACGACCATGAGGCCCGGAATCCCGGCAAAGAAGCGTTCCATGGACTGCGAGTGCTGCGCAGCCATGCCGATGCCGCTTCCGGCCGGGGTCCGTATGGTGAGCGGAATACTCACCTGTCCGCCTGTCATATAGCGCAGCTTGGCGGCCTGGTTCACGATGGGGTCCATGCAGCACGTGAGAAAATCGGAAAAGAGAATTTCCGGAACGGGACGCAGGCCTGTCATGGCCGCACCCACAGCCCCGCCGATGATGGCGTATTCGCTGATGGGCGTATCTATGATGCGGTCCGGGCCGAATACGTCCACCAGTCCCTCGGTAACATTGAAATATCCTCCCAGGGTTACATCCTCGCCCCAGATGAACACGGTGTCGTCTCTTTTCAATTCACCGGCCAGGGCTTCATTGATGGCCTGGGCCATGGACTTTTCCACGGCCGTGTCGGGAATGCCCGGCACCTTGCCCTGCGCGAAAACAGGCTCCCTCTCAGGGGAATAGACGCAGGTCATGAGGTCCGATATATCGGGAGTCCTTGATGAACGGGCAAAATCGACAGCCCCGTCTATCTCTTTTTGCGCGTGGGATATGACTTCTTCAATAGACAGCGCCGCAATACCATCATCAAGGAGAAATCGCTTCATTTTTTCAATGGGATCTTCCTGCTTATAGGCCTGCCGCTCCTCTTCGGTCCGGTAGAGTTCAGGCTCTCCCTCCATGTGTCCATGCCAGCGGTAGGTCATGAGCTCCAGCAGTCTCGGTTTACCATCGCGCCGTATTTTTTTGATGATGGCGCCGGTTTCCCGGTACACCAGGGGGAGATCATTGCCGTCGAAGCGCAGGGCTTCCATATTGTATGCCTCTGCCCGCTTGTGAATAAGCGTCTCGGCCGAATGCCGCTCCAGGGAAGTGAACTCTCCGTAGCGGTTATTCTCCACCACCACCAGTACGGGCAGATCCATGAGCGAAATCATGTTCATGGCCTCGTGGAACATCCCCTGGTTCACGGAACCGTCACCGGCGATCACCACGGAAATATCATCGCTGCCCCGCTTTTTAATGGAAAACCCGGCGCCCATGGCCAGGAGATATCCGGCACCCACTATGCCGTTGGCTCCCAGGATTCCCTTTTCTCCGTCGGTGACGTGCATGGACCCGCCCTTGCCGCGGCACTGTCCCGTTTCTTTGCCGTAGATCTCGGCCATCATTCTTTTCAGGTCGGCACCCTTGGCGATGATATGTCCATGACCGCGATGGGTCGTGTTGAGGTAATCAGTGTCACGGAGGTTGCAGCAGACGCCGGCAGCAACGGCCTCCTGGCCGATGGACAGATGTATGGCCTCGGTCGGCACCTCACCCCTGCGGAATGCCTCGGAAAGGTGCTCCTCGAAAAAACGGATGCGGCACATGACCTCCAGCAGCTCCAGGCCGGACTTTTCAGTTACATCATTCCGGACAGGCAGGCACGGCTTGTCATCGCAGGCAGAAAGGCAGTCCCGGGGGAATTCAGGCACCAGGGATGGATTGTATCGCGCCTTCCTGCTGCCGAAAGCAAAATATTTTTTCTTTCTTATCTTTGATCTCCCCTGTTTCAGGAGCAGATCATGGCGGCCCGTATCGCGCAATACGCCGGGATACATGGCAAAGGCCGGTTTCAGCGCCGGCAGCAGTTTCAGCGCCTTCTGGATCGATCCCTTGGCAACGATTTTTCTCGACGCGATCGCCAGGGGCACGTTCAGCTCCTGCATCCAGAAATGGTGACTCGTTTCCGATGAAAGGATCATCTCCACGTCGAAATCATCGTCGCCCGGCGGATTGAAATAAAAACGCGGTGGATCATTTTTAATATCGATGTACAATGTAAGGGGAAAGTCCGTGTAGCGGAACCGTGCCACCAGCTTTGCCCCGGCAACGGCGCGTAATATTTCAGGTGTGGAGAATATTCTGTCCCAAAGGATAGTGAGGTTTTCCCGGAGTTCCTCTTTGTTTTTAAAGGGTTGCATGACCGTTCCTCCTGTATGAGTCAAAGAGTCATGATGAATAAAGCGTATTTTTCATACGCTGTCAATGATTTTACCCCTGTTATACGGTAATAAAAAAACCGGCGCGTTATCCGCTCCGGTTTTTATTTTACATACATGCCGTGAATCGCGATCCCGCTTAAAAATGAAACCAATTCCTGCCGGACTGCCTATTCCTCTTTATGATTTATGATTCCCCTTGCCTTTTCACAGGTTTACCGCGGGAAAAGGCAAGGGAGAATATCTCGATGCAACAATTATATCAATATTTGTTGAATCTGTTGTCGTTTCTAGGTTTTGCCAGATTCACCTTTATATTTCTTCCGAGGAAGTTTTTCCCGTTCACCTGTTCGATCGCAGTATTGGCTTCGTTTTTATCGGCCATTTCGATAAAACCAAATCCCTTTGATCTTCCCGACATCTGGTCTTTGATAATTTTGACCGATGTAACTTCGCCATACTGACCAAAAAGCTGTTCCAGTTGAGATTCCGAACTCTCGTACGAAAGATTTCCCACATAAATGTTGACTGACATGTTATACCTCATTAAATTAATGTAACAGAAACCCCTAAATTCTCTACATCTGAGTCGCTTGCATCTTTTACGGGGAGTAAAAAAGGTCAGGGACTGTAGCAGGAATTTATTTATTTTGCATTCGATGGTAGACTTTTATGAATTGGCTACTTCTATCTCATACAAAATTGGAATTCGCTGTTTAACTACATACCATATAGCAGGTAAAGATAAAGAAGTCAATTAAAAAATAGAGGCGGCTTCATCCCTTCGTATTGTTTCATGTCAATTTATCAAAATAATAGCAAAAAGCCGGGGTTACCTCCCATTAGCGTTGAGGTTATCCACTTAAAGCACGCCAAACATACTTCCCCATACGTGAGCGTATCCTTTTCGACATGCTCATATCCCTTGAGCTCAAAGAATTCCGATCCGTCAGGGCTTTTCCCTGACAGTCTGATTATAAAATTAGGATTGACTTAACGAATATCCATATATATTTTGCAAGTATAATCAACAAGGAGGTGTCCATGACGATTCATGACGTTGCAGCTATTGTACTTATTATCTGCGGCCTTTACATTACAGTCACGGTCTCCATTGACATGATCGCTCGAAAGGTTGGAAAAATCATCGTCGATAAAATGGACAAAGAACACCATGCGCCCCGACACTGAGAGACGCATTTATCTCGCTTTCGGCCTGTCCTTTGTTTCCCTCGGAATCGCTTACTTTAAACTTTCGTTCCCCGAGGCTGGTGTTCTTTTTATTGATATCCTCTCAATCATCTCGGCTCTTATCACAATTCTTGTGTTTTTCAGACTTCGATAAGCCATTACGTTAAACCACTGTAATTCGAACCTGCATTCAGGACGATTATTGAATCTTCGTCGCTATAAATAATGTTGACATTATGGCATAGTGCATGATATGCATAGTAATTGCATGGAAGAAATCACTATACATGCAAAATGCGCCGATGAGGTTTTTCTTCGGCAAAAGTCCTTTCCCTGTTTCCGATAAGATATCCCGTATCCCTGCACCGGTTTCGGTGAAGGAAATTCCATAGTATCTGAATTCAATATTACCCCTGCAGAGGTGTCAAGATGATGGAAAAAAGGTATGCTGCGGACCTCGTGAAATCACTGCTCCTGACCATTGCTGTCGGCTTTATTTTCCCTGCCTGCTATTCAGCGGATGAACCGTACAACAATTACTATTCGGATGCCGGTTCGAACTGTATCACCGCAGGACAGGAAGAAACGGACTGTACCGGTTCCGGTTCCGGTTCAACCAACGATCCCCATGTCCCTTCCGACACCGGTCCCTGGTTTGAGGGGTGGTATACGCGGGTTTCCGATGACGGCGGCAGCCGTTCCGTGGCCGTGATAGTGGCTTCCTACCTGCCAAAGGGCGAGACCTATGTTCCCGGCGAATATCTGCCCGGCTATATCAATGTACTGGCCAGTGAAGGCGACGGCGCTCCCACGCTTTCCTATACCGTTTTCCCTGAAAAAACCATGGCCCTGGTCAACGGCAAACCCGTGACGGAAAACCCCGTTATCAGCTGTAAAAAAGAATCGGATTTTGAATGGATTGCCGAGGGTTATGGCAGTATCACGGAGGACACCATTGATATCAGCATTCCCGGCGTTGCCGATGTTTACATCCATACCTCCAACCGGCTGCCCTGGGATACTGAAGATCCTTCCAAGAGCATTGAAGGCTGGATGGTATCATATCCCTTTCCGACGCACTGGTGGATAAACAGCCTGGGCTCCGACGCGGTATACGAATATACTCTTTACGAAGGCGGAGAACCGGAAACCTTTCAGGGCACCGGTTACGCGGAACAGGAAAAAAACTGGGCCCAGGTTTTCCCCCTGGCCTGGATATGGTCCCAGGGAATTGCCACGGGAAACACCGCCCAGTATGTTCTGACATCGACGAAAGTGGAAGTTGTGCCGGGACTTATACTGTACCCCTGGCTGGTCAGCTATCGTTCTCCCGATATTTCCTGGAATTTCAATTTTTCCTGGGCCGGTTCATACCTGAAAACAACAAAGGACCCCTGCGCCGGGACCTGCACAATGGTATTCCGGGACACCTATCGTTCCCTTGAATTCGACATGTCGGCGCCCCCCGATTCCTTCGGCGATGTGTCCATCCCCACGGCCGACGGGTTCCTGCCTGAAATGGGCGGAGAATCATTTTCAGCGACGGTGAATGTCACGGCATACCGGGTAGTGTATAATATCTTTCGCACATTTAGGGCAATAAAAAAGTCCTCGATCTGACGATTTAAATAGTAACCACACAATTTAATGTCAGAGGAGGACTTATATGACTGGTAAGATTAT
>Ga0068714_10000251_pt1 | contig 121074 bp, 106 predicted proteins | sample MTBNYHSulfiMetaG_FD_62988 | JGI IMG/M metagenome (GOLD analysis project Ga0068714, IMG submission 62988) | Enrichment culture microbial communities from rom New York Harbor, USA that are MTBE-degrading - MTBE-NYH (New York Harbor Sulfidogenic)... | ecosystem: Environmental > Aquatic > Marine...
AGTTCTTTCCCCGTGCCGCTTTCCCCCGTTATCAACACCGGGAAATCATTGGACGCATAGACCTGCATGATCTCCCTGATTTTCTGAAACGCCTGGCTCTGCCCGAGCATTCCGTGGGCGGTCTGGATTTCCTGGATGATCTGCCTCATCCGGCGGTTCTCTTCCTGCTGGCCGGCCAGTTCCAGGGAAGCGCTGAGGGCGATCCCCCCGATGGCGACCAGCCCCTCGAGAAGTTCGAGGTAGTCGGGATCAAGGTTCATGCGGCGCCCTCCCGCCGTTGTGTCAAGGATCTGGACTGCGCCGTAAACCGTGCCGTCCCGCAGGCTCAGGGGGAAACACAGGATCAGGGAGTTTTTGCGCGCCAGATGATCCTCCACCCCTCTGAAGTACGGGCTCTTCCCGGGCTCGGCGATGACCGTTCCCCCGGATTTGATCACGTCCCCTACGACGCTTTTTACAGCAGCACTGATGGAAACCCCCCGGACCTTGTCGGCTTCCTCGCCTACTGCCCCTGTGCAGACATAACCCTCGCCTTGTCTTACCCAGATGGAGCCCCTTTCGACCTTCTGGACCATGGTAAGAGCTTCGAGGAACCTCTCCTGGAATTTTTCGGGGTCAAGTTTTTTAAAGAGCAGGTCGACGAAGGTTGGGAGGAGTTTTTGCGGCATCAGACCTGCCTCCGATCCATCGAGGAGATCCGGAGCCAGATCCCGCAGGCCCGCATTCGATGGATAAAAAAGGTCATCTGGAAACAGAAAGTCCTACATAAAAGATTACAACCGGCCCGTAGAAGGTCAAGGGACAAAACGTCAAGCTGACGACATGCCGACAGATCGTTAATAGAAACCGCTGGAAACCGGGGCACCGCTGAAGACGTGCCATTGGTAACTGTTTAAAAACAACCTGTTAGGTTCAATGATCCAAAAAAGTGGTGCTGGCACTATCCTTGCTCCCCTCCAGGCCAAAGGGGAAATGAAGTTTGGGAAGAAGTTTATTGATAGGGTACCCCCCAAGGGGACACATTTGGAATAATAGAAGGTTGCACCCCCGGATTCTCGGTGTTTTACTTGAAAAAGGAAGACTGAAATGGATTCCTGGTCTGTTTTTTGCTGGAAACCGAAGTGTATTTCCGCGCTGGAGGGGGCGGATGCAGGGGAAGGCAGATCTTCAGGGGCCATTTCAGGGGGATGGGAGATGGAAACCACAGAGGAGTTTCGATACCCGGCAAAGATCAACCGGCCGGTATTCAGGAATGTTCTTTTAAGGGAAAAACTCTTCTCCCTCCTTGAGGAGGGGAGCGAATCTCTGGTGTGGGTTTCCGGACCCGCTGGCTGCGGCAAGACCACCTTCCTGTCGTCCTTTATCGAACATAAAAAAATCCCCTGCATTTGGTACCAGATGGATGAAAGCGATGATGACCCTGCGACCTTTTTCCATTATCTCGGTATTGCTCGCCGGAGGCAGACGGGGGAAGAAGTAAAACTGCCGCCCTTCATCCCAGGTCAGCCGCAGGATGTCGCCTCTTTTACCCACAGGTTCTCCGGGATATTCTTCCCGGGACTCCCTCCCGGGCTGCTCATCGTATTTGACGGCTTCCCGAACAACCCAAAGGATTGCATACTCGACATAGTAGTGAGCTCTCTTTCCCGTCTTCCCTCCGGGATCCGGATCGTGATCACCAGCCGCGGCCAACCTCCCGCGTCCACGGCCAGCCTGAGGCTGAAGGGCCAATTGAAGTCTATCGGAGCAGAGGATATGCGCCTCGACCTCGAGGAGTTCGTGCGGGCGGCCGCCCTTCAGGGAGTCAGGGATATGTCTTCCGGATTCGCCAGGACCCTTCACGGGACCCTGGAAGGGTGGTATGCGGGTTTGACGCTAATGCACCAGGCCCTGAAAAGCGTTCAGACAGACCCGGAACCCTATCAGACGGCCATTCGGAATATCGAGGACCTTGACCGCTCCGGAATATACGAACTGTTTGCGAGCGAAGTCTGGCAAAGGACGGAAAAAGAGATGAAGGATTTCCTCATGAGGACATCCTTCCTGCCCCAGATGACCGCTCAGTCCGCAAGGACCTTGACCGGATACGGGCGCGCCGGGGAGGCCCTTGGATACCTCTGCCGCCGGAACATTTTCACTTCACGATCAGGGCATCATCCGGCGACCTACCAATACCACAGCCTTTTCAGGGATTTTCTTCGGGAAAAGGCGAGTAAGACCTACTCGCGGGAACGGGTCCGCACCGTGAAGACCCAGGCGGCAAGAATCCTCAAGACCAGCGGACGCCATGAACAGGCGGCCTCCATGATGAAGGAAAACCATGACTGGGACGACCTGTCCCGGCTCATTGTTGAACAGGCTTCAGGACTGCTTTCGGAAGGAAGACATCGTCTCCTTCTCTCATGGATAGAGGGAATCCCCGAAACGAAACGGGTATGCGACGACCAGATCTCATTCCTGCACGGATTGTGTCTCCTGCCGGCTGCCCCCCGAAAGAGCCTGCCTCTTTTCGTCCGTGCCATGAACCTTGCCGCGGAAAGGGGGAATGGTGAAATCGCTTTCCGCTCCTGGACGGGGGCGGTTGAATCCGTAATTTATGAGTCCGATAACTTCGACGATATGGAATCCTTGCTCGAGAGGAAAAAGGAGCTCCTGGAAGCCTTCCACGGATATTCTTCCCGCCGCCTGGAAGCAGAAGTGGCCACGGGGATGCTGGCGGCCCTCGTCCTCGGAAGGATCGGGGATCCGGATGTCGATCTCTGGGCGCAAAAAGCCGCGGCCCTACAAAAGGAGTTCGGGGACAACGACAGGTACCTGATCGCCCTGATTCTTTCGATCCTGAAGGACTTTTATCTCGGGCGCAGGGTCCCAATGACCCGCACCGCCGAGACCACGGCCCGTTTAATCAGGGAAAAAGAGTACAACCAGGCCCTTTGTCCCATCGCCCACTGGATACTGGGCACCGCAGCCTGGGCCGCGGGGGATCTCCAGTCTTCCCTGGATCACATCGATATGGGTCTGGAGGCTTCCGATAAACACCATGTGCGTTTGTGGGTGATGCAGCTTCTGGGGCAGGGAACCCTTTCCGCGTTATGTTGTCAAAACAGGGATGCCGCGGAAAAGTACCTCGCCCCAATGAGGGAGCGGCTGGAGGAAGCCTCCCGAAACGACCGGTCCATCTACTTTTATTTCCAGGGCCAGGCCTCCTTCCAGGACGGCGACTATTACATGGCGATGGATTGCGCGGAAAATGCCCGCGAACTTAAAAAGCTATCGGGTAATCCTATCCTGGTAGCGAGGGCAAGCCTGGCCATTGCGGAGATATGCTGCGCCCTCGAAAAAAGAGAAGAGGCCGAAAAACAGCTTTCTTCAGCCAGAAAGATCGCCGCCGACACGAAAAGCTCCCTGCTCCTTTTCCTCTGCGATCTGGTGGAAGCCTGCATCCTTCTGGCATCGGGGGAAAGGGAAAAGGCGGCTCACTGCCTCGAACGGGGACTGAAGGTGGGACAGGAAAACGGGATTCTTCTTTTCTGGTGGTATAACAGGGACGCACTGGCCAGGCTTATGATGTTCTCCCTCGAGCGCGGGATCAGTGTGGATTACGTCCGGAAGCTGATTGATGCGCACCTCCTCAAGATGCCTGGGCAGGCTCCGGAGCTGGAGGCCTGGCCCTGGCCGATCAAGATCTACTCCCTGGGGCGGTTCGAGATCCTGGTGGATGGTAAGAAAATCGAGTTTCACCGGAAAACCCAGGAAAAACCCCTGGCCCTCCTCAAGGCCATCCTCTCCTTCGGGGGGAGGGAAGTCTCAAGCGGCAAGCTCATGGAAGCCCTCTGGCCAGACTCCGACGGCGCCGCCGCCCACCAGGCCCTGGCCACGACCCTCCATCGTCTTAGACAACTCCTTGGGGTCGAGGGGGCCATAATGTTTCACCAGGGGCGGGTAACCCTGGATCCGGAGCTGTGCTGGGTTGATTCCTGGGCCCTGGAAAGGACGCTGGGACAGATTGCCCCGCATCTCGAGGACAAGAGCGGTACCGGGGCGGGATGCACCGAGATCTCCCCCCGGATAAAGGAATCCCTGGGTCTTTACAAAGGACCTTTCCTGGGCAGCGAGGACCACCACCCCTGGGCCCTCGGGACAAGGGAGCGCTTGAGAAGCAGGTACATCAGGTCTGTGCAGAGGTTCTGCTTCCACCTCGAATCCGGAGACGAGAATTCCGAGGCCATCCACTGGTACCGGAAAGCCATCGAAGTGGACAGTCTGGCAGAGGAGCTCTGGCAGGGTCTCATCCGGTGCAACATGAACCTCGGCCGGAAGGCCGATGCCCTGGCCGCCTACAAACGGTGCAGGAGCACTCTGGCCGCTGCCCTGGGGGTGGAACCGTCGGAGGAAACGACGAAGATGGCAAGGAGAATAACCGACGGGGAGTATCGGAAAGACAAAACCGTTTAACGCGGAGAAAGGGAGACGCGGGGACGCGGAGCTTCTGGAAAAGATAGATCGGCTGACGCGGGGACACGGCGACGCGGGGACGCGGGGTTTTGGAAAAGCCGGACCGATTGAAGCGGGACCTCTCAAAGGGAAAACCGTCGGACGCGGAGAGAAATACAATACTGAGGCGAAGTCATTGCGAGGCGTAAAATGACCGAAGCAATCTCGGTTTCTTCTGATTACCCAGCTGTCCGCATTCCGGACCATCTTAACTAAGCTGGATATAAGGTGATCGTAGGCGGCATTCAGTTCGGAGACCTTCTCACTTGCCAAGTAACCACATTTTTCTGAGAAATCCAGCCACAACTGGGTTTCGGCCGCACCGCTCTCGGCGTCACTAAGTTTCGCTATAAATGCTGCCCGATAGCGTCTCTTCCTCCAGGCTTCGGCGATATTGGCACAAACGGACCGCTAGCATCGGCGGACCTGGTCAACAAGAGAATACTTTTCCTCCGCGGGGAATCGGGAGGTAAGCCTGAAAATCGCCATGGCCGTATTCATGGCCGAATCGTAAACCCTCAATTCCCTGAAGCTTTTGATATTTTTCGACATAGGCACTCCTTTCCAAGCTGGATCATCCTTTCCCGGAAAAGGTGCAATACCCCTGCCACTTCTCCGCGTCAGACTTTGTTTCCCATTTCTGATTTATATTTCCCCGCGTCACAGCGTCTGCGTGTCTGGTCTTTCCCCTTCGCGTCCCCACGTCCCCCCGTCTCCGCGTCACGGGATTCCCGATTTTTCCGGGATTTACCGAAAAAATCGGGAATCTGTAACCTATCTGTAACTATCCGCCTGCTACCCTTTCTTCAGAAATGGTGCGGGCGGATACGGGCTTGGGGTCCCGGGGGGACCTTCTTCCAGCGAATGGGGAGGTGGCCAGTGAAGAATTACATCATTCGGGTTTACCGGCAGGACAGGGAGGACATCAACCAGGTGGTAGGCCTGGTGGAGGATGTCGAGGAGGAGGTACAGGAACATTTTTCCTCGATGGGGGACATGATCCGGATTCTCTGCGGCAAGCAGAGGATCGTGAGCGAGGTGACGGAAGGAGAACTCGAGGAGATAATCTATTCCACCTTCAGGAAAAAGAACCATTCGGGAAAGGACCTGGTCCTGGACAGGCTCAGAGAAACAGATGGGGGTGGAAAGAAAAAGGAAGGAGGAGAAGACTGAATCACTGAGTTTTTCCTCCCCCCGCGCCATTCTCATGGGAGGAAGGGAGATGACTTATTCTAAGTTCCGTTGTTTCTTTGTATTTTCCATTGCTTTTCTTTTTCTAGCAGCACCTCAGGTATTGCTCGCCGACAACGCTCTGGTCCTTCCCAAGGGTGTCTCATCCCTGGGGGTCACTTTCTACAACTACTTTGATATCACCCAGGTATATGACGGGAGCGGGGACGCGGTGGATCTTGGTGCGTTCTACAACAGGTCCCTTGACAGCATGGTCTTTCCTGACCTTCAGGCCCTGGATCCCTTCGTTCCCGACGGTACGGCCACCTTGGGGGACGCGGTCGTCGATTTCACCCGGGAGTACCGATGGTGGGAGATCTACTATTCCTACGGCGTCACCAGCAAACTGAGCCTCGGGGTCCTGATCCCCTACAACTTCACCCGGAACAACATCAGCGCCGTAATGGACACGTCCACTTCCGACGTCGGAGCCAATCCTGCCTACACGCTGGCGGGATTCGATCCCCTCGACCCCGCGACCTATCCGGTAATCCCGGTGGCATTCGGAGGGCAGCCCCTGGACATCCATGACGTCTTCTCGCTGCTTGGACCGGGCCTCGACGTGGACGGCAACGGCAGCATCGAAGGCCCCGAGCCGGCTGGATACGGTTACGACGCCATTAAGGACTGGTCGGGTTCCGACCTCGGGGACATCGAGATCCTGGCCAAGTACCAGGTCTACAACGCGAGCCCATGGCGAATGGCGCTCACCGGCGGCCTTCGGTTGCCCACGGGGACCACCGACGATCCGGACAACATCATGGACGTGGCTCCCGGGGATGGCCAGACCGACATCATCCTGAAGCTCCACACCGATTTCACGGGATTTAGAAAGCTCTTTCTCAACGCAACCCTGGAATTCGATTTCCAGCTTCCGGACGAAACGACGCTGAGGGTGCCGATCGACCCTGCCATCCCCCTCACGCCCTTCAAGGAAAAGGTGGACCGGGACCTGGGCGATATCGTCAACCTGGAGCTTTTCGGCAGCTATTCCATCAACAGGGACTGGTCTATCGGCCTGGAGTACAAGTACACGAGGAAGTTCAAGGATGAGGTTGATGGAGACGAAGGCCTGGCCTATTCGTCCCTGGAACAAGACAGCGACTTCACCTCTCACATGGGCATCCTCTCCGTGGGCTATTCGACGGTCCAGAAATTCCTGGACAAGGAGGCGGCCATACCCTTCAACGTGACCGTGGCGTACAGGAACAGGTTCGCCGGCACCAACGGCCAGACCAGGTCGGAATACATCTCCCTGGATTTCGGGGTGTATTTCTAGGAGCGGGCCGACAAACGGAAAGGGGTCCATGGTTCGAAACGGTTCTCATCTTTCTTTTTTCAACCGGTTCAGCAGGTTCAAAAACCTTTCCCATAGGAGAATGGTGACCCTTTTGACAGTGCTTATGGGATTTGCAGTTTCCAACTGCTCCTGGCCACAGGAGGCGGTGCTCCCCTCAGGCGTTCCCGGGGGCCACCCTTGCGGCCTGGAAACCAATTGGGTGGGGCCGGAAAGGGCGCTTGACCAGGACGGCGACGGCCTTAACAGCATGGAGGAATCCCTCCTGGGCACCGACCCCTGCAACCCGGACACCGACGGGGACGGGGCAGCCGACGGTATGGACAACTGCCCGCTGGTCACAAACTGTCCCGGAAAGGACATTAACGGCGACGGGTTCCCTGACGCACAGAAAGACACGGACCTGGACGGCCTCGGGGACCCCTGCGACGAGGACGATGACGGTGACAGCATTTTCGATGTCTGCGGCGGGAATGTCCCGGGACCCTGCGGGGACAATTGTCCCCTGACACCTAATCCCGACCAGGGCGACCGGGACCGCGACGGGATCGGGGACGTCTGCGATGACGACAGGGACGGGGACGGCTACACCAACTGCGAGGAATTCCGGATCTACGGGACCTCCCCCGACGATCCCGATCACGACGGCGACGGCATCTGCGACGGTCCGGGGATCCCCCCGAGCGGCGGGTGCCTGGCCGGAGGACCCGATCCCACTCCCTTCGGCGACAAAGGGTACACGTTGGTCTTCGAAATCCACCAGCGAGGAAGGAACGTCACGGACATCTGGCTGCCGGAAGACGGCGCTTCGGTCCAAGTCGTCGCCCGTCTGCGGGACCCGGAGCTGAACATTGTCCCCTTCCAGGACGACGTGGTCTTCAGGCTCCATCAGCCCCATGGGCCGAAGGAAGGCCGCGCCCTGAACGAGTTGGAAGATTCTTCCGTCCTAAAGCCGGATGCCGTTTTCAGGTCCGGCGATCGTTATGGTTCGTCCTTAACCTTTAGCGCAGCGGGCAGAACGGCAGCCGCCGTGACCCTGACCTCCCTCGACTTCGGGATGGAGGCAGCCGTCGAGGCGAGGACCCTGGTTGACGGGAACGTGGTCAATGGATGGACCACCGTCCCCCTGGACTCGGACGATGATGGTGTCCCTGACGGGATAGAGAACCGTTTCGCGTCCTGCGGGTTCGATGCCTATAACCCGCACTCCTTCACGACATACCTCGTCGACGGAGACACCGATCTGGACGTGAGCCTGCACAGCCCGGTCTTCGGGGACGGCATCATCGCTAGGGACGAATGGAGGGGCGTGACACTTTTTGATCCGGGGGTGGATGGGCCTGTGTCCTATGGTTCCACACAGTTTGCGCCCAGCCTGAACGGTGTCGCCTTTACCCGCTTAAACCCATGTCGCAAGACCCTTTTCGTCCGGGGCGACGGCTTTGCCAACTCGGTCATCGACAGGCCGGATCCGGCCTCCGTTCCGGGAGCCTGCGCCTTCACCATGTCCGTTGACGCCGTCATCGCCCCCCTTCCGCCCGGGGCGCCTCCCGGCCAACCGGTCCGGAACGCCCTGGAGGAGATCGGCCTGCAGGTCCTGGATGTCACGGGGCTTCACTCGTACGGCTGGTCGGCAGGGATCCTTGATGAACCCCCCAACGTGGACCTTCTGGTGGTCACCTGCGACACGAAAAATACCGACAGCTTCCACCACCCCCAAGACGGCCTGATCAACAAGGGATATGGACCCTACACTTGGTCATGGGACGAGCAGGGGTTCAGCTGCACGGGAACACCATCCGACTACGGCAATGCGCGGAGCGACTGGCCCGGCTGCGGCATTTTCATCTATCACGTCAACGTTATGAACTACTTCTTCAACAGGCCCTACCGGGACGAGCAGGCGAGTGCGCCGGGGATTAAGACTATCCCGGGGTTCCTGGACCCGGTGGAGATGATCGAGGACAACCTGGTGGAGAACGGTCGCCTAGACCTCGTTCTCCATGAAGGGATCTTCCGGCCCGATCTGGTCGGGACCGACTACCGCCGGGGCCGGGAAACGGAGGACGGGAATTTTAACGGCAGGCTCGACGGGGATCACCTGGTCGCGGGATCCGGTCCCGAATCGCCTCCCTGGTACGAGCGCTTCTGGGGGGACCTGGCGACGGAACCCTACAAGGTTGGATATGACTTCAGCGTATTCGACCGCGACGGCGACGGCCTCGTGGAAAACCCCCAGGTTGAGAACCCCCATCTGTTTCTCCATCAGGACCCGAAAAACCCGGACCCAGGCGAGTACACACCCCAGCAGAAGTTCACCCACACCGTCCTCCACGAGATCTTCCACGCTTTGGGCGTTAAGGGACATTCCGCCGACGCAAGCTGCCTGATGAGCGAGGACAGCATCAGCTGGGGCCGGGCGGGACACGTGAGCCCCTGGGCCGCGAGGCAGATCTGGGTGCACAACACTACGGAAAAAAGGGGTGCCGTGAGGGAGAGACAGTAATATGGACGAGGACAGAAGGGAGGTCATAAGGCAAAAACCGTTTATATTAAAAAAGTTACACGATTTAGTTAATGGAAAAAAAGGGAAATCGGGAGGTGTGAAATGAAGACGGGAAGAATTGTTGTGGTCCTCACCTTTGCCCTAGTGTTCATCTTCATGGGCGGTGCGGGGACAGTTATGGCCGGAAGCACTGGTGGCGGCGGGGAGCCAGGGGCGAACTGCCCGGATTATTTCCCGGGGAAGGTAACATATCAATTCGTTACTGATAAATACAAAGGACCAGTTACTTTTTGGCTCGACCGTGAAAATAAGGTCTGGATTTTCGGTGAGGTCGTAAATCAAGGAGCAGGAAAAGGACAATGTCGTGGTCTGGTTAAGCAAGTGGAGGCAGTTATTTACAAACGTAATCAACCCTACAAGGAATTCATTGAAACCACCGCCAAATCTCTAGTGGGGCACTGTGCCCAGACCCAATTCCTGAGAAATGTGGAAACGATTTACAACAGACCCCCGGTTTTTACCTACAGCGGCACCTGTGATCCAGGGTCGGAATTCTGGGAAATAATAGCGGTAGAGAACTTTACCCCAATAGAGGCCGGCAATTATGCTGCAAATAGAGAGCCGAAATTCAGCGCAACGATCACAATCAAAGGGCTAAAGAGAAGATAAAATTTACTACAAGAAACAAATGAAATGTTTTGACAGGTATATTTTTTTTGAAATTTACTCAAGGTTTTTAAGACAGCGGGGCCTCTTCTATCTTCCTCTATTTTCCTGAAGAGACCCGGTTTTTTCGATTTCCTGACCTGGGATATGCGGTGATCTTTAACAGGGAACAAATCCAATTTCTGGACAGGAAAACTGCATTACCGTTGGGTATGTTGACTGGCGTTTTTCTGGCCCTGCTCTTCCCTCCCTGGGACCTCGCGCCCCTGGCCTTTGTCGCCCTGGTCCCGCTCCTTTACGCCGCGGCTCGTTCAACTCCCGCCGGGTCCTTCTGGTCAGGCTGCCTGGCGGGCGTCATCATGGGGGGGACCTACTTTTTCCAGCTCCTTGCCATCGAAGGTTTCCCCCTGCCCGCTTTCATCGTCATCGCCCTCTTCTGCGGGACCTTCTACGGGGTCTTCGCGGCCCTCTACAGTTTTATCATTATCAGGACGGGGTGGCCTCCCGTCCTGGTTGCGCCGGCCCTCTGGGTGGCCGTGGAATACCTCCGGGGTCACTTTTTCTTCCTTTCCAACCCCGGCTACCAGCTCGGCTACAGCCTCCACGGCTGGCTCCCGGTCATCCAGATCGCCTCCGTCACCTCCGTTTACGGGGTTTCCTTCCTCATCGTTCTCGTCAACGCCGCCATTGCCGAGGGACTCCCCGTACTGACCCAAAGATGGAGGCAAAAATCCGCGGCCCGTTCTTGCCCTGGGATGTTATTCCGAACCGGTCTCGTCCTGGCTGTCTGTCTGGCCGTCCTTGCATACGGCCTGGTCGAGTTAAGAAATGGGCAGGGGAAGCCCTTGAGGACCGTGAAGGTGTCCCTCGTCCAGGCCAATCTCACTCCAGGCGAGAGGGGGCGTCCCGAACTGAAAGAAGCGATCATGGACAGGTATGAGGCCCTGACCAGGGCCGCTGCCCAAGAAGACCCCGACCTCATCGTCTGGCCGGAGAGCGCGACGCCCACGCATTTTGTCAGCGACCCCGTGATCTACGACGATGTCAACATTCTCGTCCGGGAGACGGGCGTTCCCCTCGTTCTCGGAAGTTCGGCCCGGGACAAGACCGTGGAAAGGGAAGTAAAAGGCGTGAGGGTCAACAACAATGCCTACCTGGTCGATCGGCGGGGAGAGATCACCACCGTCTACAAAAAGGTGAGGCTGGTCCCCTTCTGGGAATACCTGCCCCTGGAAGGGCGGATCAAGTGGCCCCGGTGGCTGGTCCCGGAGCACGGCTTCACCATCCCCGGGAAGGAGGCCAACACCTTCAAGGTCGAAGGTCACCGGTTCGGCGTGGTCATCTGCTGGGAGGTCTTTTTCCCGGAGCTGTTCCGCCGGTTCACCCGGAAGGATATGGATTTCATGTTGAACCTTTCCAACGAGAGCGTGTTCGGTCCCAATGTGACCCCCTATAAAATCCAGCCCATGGCGGTATTCAGGGCTGTCGAGAGCCGGATGTCCCTTCTAAGGTGCGCCCTCACGGGGATGACCAGCCACATCGACCCCTTCGGCCGGGAGATCGACCGCGTGACCGACGGCAACGGGAATGACCTGATGGTCCGGGGATTCATCACTGCCAGGGTCCCGATCCTTAATAGAACCACCTTCTACACAAAAAACGGCGACTTATTTGCCTTCCTGTGCATCGGGTGGTCCTTTTTGTTGATCATTTTTTCCATGGTACTTACCAAAAGACTCCTTTAGCGAGGCACCCGCGCCGGAGCTACGCCCGATGGAAAACAGCTCCTCTCAAGCCGCTTTTACCAGCTCCTTTGGAAAACCCCTGGATCTTAAGGCCCGGATAAGGACCAACGCCCTTGATTACAGCCTTCTCGGAATTATCGTCCTGGTTTTCCTGGCCATCTCCGGTTTGTACTTTGTCAATCTGCTTCGCTGGAGCCAGGAACCGGACTTTGGATGGACCGTTGTAACCCGAAAGCGCGCCCTGGAAATCGTCCACCTGACCAAACATGCCCGGGCGGCGGGACTGAAGGTCGGGGACCGCTTCCTTTCCGTAAACGGCCAGGCGGTGAACAGCCTCGGACAGGTGAGGGAGTACCTTGACAGGCAGGTTCCGGGAGAAAACTATTACCACGTGTCGAGCGGCGGGGCCGCTTATACCGTTGTCGTTCAGAACACCCCCAAGGGGTTGGCCCGGACGTTCCTGACCTACGGGATGACGTGGCTCCTGGGACTCTTTTCCTTTCTGCTGGGGGCGCTGGTCTTCTTCATGAAGCCGGGAACCAGGTCTTCCTGGGCCTTCCTTCTGGCAGCGTTTGCAGCCGGGCTTTTCGTCACCCTCAGCATGACCGGCAGACTGGTTCCATCAGGTCTCTACCCCGTGCTGACCTTCGGCGCCACCTTCACCTCGGCCGCCGTCATTCACCTGGCTCTGGTTTTTCCCGCCGAGAGGGGATGGGTCAGGGGCCGAAAAATGCCCGTTGTGATCCCTTATCTCGTTTCCGCTGTTTTTTTCCTCCTTGTCGTGTCCAGGACCCTCATCTACACCGACACCCCGAAGTATCTCCTATACCCCGTGGAGACCTACCGAGGGCTGGCCATCTTCTTTTTCATCGGATCGGTCCTGTTCACCTACAGAAAAACCAGGATACCCCTCGACAGGGTCAGGTCGGGGATCGTTCTCTTCGGGGCTTTCGCGTCGCTTTTTCTCCCCATCTTCGACATGTTCCTGGGAATGGCTGCCGGCATCGCTATTTTTTCTCATCCCGCTTATTACTTCCCTTTCTACATGATCTTCCCCCTTGCCATCGGCTACGCCGTCGCAAGACACAACCTTTTCGGGATCGACGTCTTCATCAAGAGGGCGGTGGGCTACGCGATCCTGACGGCGCTGGTGGTGGGCGCGTATGTGATCCTCGCAATGTCATCCAGATTTTTCGTGGTGCTCATCCCGGGCCTGAAGGATCTTTCCGGCCTGTATCCCATCCTGTTCGCCCTGCTCGTCGTGGTCTTTTTCCGGCCTCTCGAAGAAAAGCTCCGGACGGCAGTGGACAAGGTCTTTTTCCGAAGGAAATTCGATTATCGGGATACCGTCATCTCTCTCAGCGAGAGCCTGACTTCCATGCTGGACCTGAAGGAGGTCCTGGCAAGGATTATCCACACTGTCCGGGACAACATGTTTATCGATTCGGTCGGGGTCATCCTCCTCGAGCCGGCCGGCCATGGCTGCCCGGCAATTTTCGTCCGCGATGTCCCGGAAAAGGTAAAAACGGAGGAGACGGTCGAGAACTGCCTCGGAAGGAATGACCCCATCGTTGCCCTGATGGAGCGGGAAAAGAAGATGGTCACGATCTACGACCTCCGGGAAAACCCGAAATATGAAAATGTCAGGGTGTCTTGCCTGAAAAGGTTCGAGGAGCTCCAAACCTCCCTTGCACTCCCGCTGATTTTTCAAAAGGAGCTCTCCGGCATTCTGGCCCTGGGGCAGAAAAAATCGGGCCACCTTTACAGCGGAGTCGACATAGAACTGCTCTGGACCCTCGCAAACCAGGGTGCCCTTGCCATCGAGAACGCCAGGCTCGCCGAGAAGATGAAAGCAGAAGAGGTCGTGCGGGCTAACCTGGCCCGCTACCTTTCCCCCCAGGTGGTTCAAAGTGTGATGGACCGAAAGGTGGACATAGGCCTCGGGGGGAACAGGAAAATTGTAACGGTCCTCATCAGCGACATCCGCGGGTTCACGGCCCTGACGGAAACCCACCCCCCTGACCAGCTGGTAGCGATCCTCAATGAATACTTCACCGAAATGGCGCAGATCATTTTTCGGCATCAGGGATCTTTGGACAAGTACATAGGCGATGCTATCGTTTCCGTTTTCGGGAGTCTCATCGACGTGGAAAAACAGGCGGAGCAGGCCGTCGATGCCTCGGTGGAAATGATGATGCAAATGGCCAAGCTCAACGGGAAATGGGCGATAGAACATCGGGGGTTCCACATGGAGATCGGTGTGGGCATCGACAAGGGGGAGGTTTTCCTGGGCAACATGGGTTCTTTAGAGCGCATGGAGTTCACGGTTATCGGCAAACCGGTCAACTCGGCCAGCGCCTTGTCAGACCTGGCCGAGGCGGGACAGGTCCTGATCACCAGAGATGTGGCCCAAACCCTTAGGGAAAAATACCATGTTAAGGAGCTGGCAACCCTCGAGGGAGGAAAGAATAAGGGGGTGGTGGTTTATGAGGTTGCCTACGAGAAGGCTTCAGTTAAGTCCACTTCCCGGTTCAAGGGCTGAGGTTCCGAAACAGAATGATTCGAGGTCGGAGCCCATCAAGGTATTATTTTGGATCCAAAATTTTTTCGGGGGAGTCGTGATGACGCCATGTTCGGTTCGAGGGATCCTTTCGATGGCTGTTATGGTCCTTTTTTTAAACAACCCTGCCCTGCAGGCCGACACCCAGCATGCGGAGAGGGCCCATGAGGCGGGAGACTACAAGACTGCCTTCACGGAATTCCTTGGGGAGGCGCAGAAGAGGAACGCGGTCGCACAGGGCTGGCTCGGACTCATGTACTATCGCGGGGAAGGGGTGTCCAAGGACTATCAGGAGGCCCTGAAGTGGTTCCAGGAAGCCGCTCAACAGCAAGACCCTCGCGGGTTGAACGGCATGGGAATCCTTCACCAGTATGGCCGCGCGGTCAAGAAGGACTACGCCAAAGCCCTGGAATGGTATCGACGATCGGCAGAATTGGGTTACGCAGCGGCAAAGAACAACATCGGCTACATGTACGAGGAAGGTCTGGGCCTGCCACAGGACATCGATATGGCAGCCATTCTGTATCGGGAATCGGCCGAACAGGGATATGGCATGGCCCAGAACAACCTCGGTTTACTGTATGCAAAGGGCAAAGGGGTGAAAAAAGATGGTGTACAAGCCCACATGTGGCTCAATCTGGCGGTATCCAATGGTTTCAAGCCCGCGGAAAAATGGTTAAAAAGGGTTGAGAAGGAGTTGACTCCCGAACAGGTTGTTGAGGCAAAAAGGCTCGCACAGGACTGGGTGGAGAAAAGCGGAAGGGGAGAAGGGGAAGGCCCTGACAAGTAAAGAAAACAACTGGAAAAGAGGTCACCCCCATCCGCAAGGTTCAGAAACCGCCGACCGGAAAAACCCGGCGTTTTTCCAAAGGAGACTGGTTCTGGACACTGATCCCGTCTGGCATCATAAAAAACCTTTAATCCCGCAAGGAGCAAGGGAAAAAACGGCCCCCCGCCACCGGATCTGGGCCTTGAACCAAGGACCTTGTACACCGGCCCCGGGAGCCTGGTTCCCGTGCCCGTTTTAAGGTAGCATACCATGCGCCTGCATGTCCTCGGCTGCTCCGGGGCGGAAGTCCCGGGTGGGAATTTGCCAGCTTTCCTCGTGGACGGGATCCTCCTCCTGGATGCCGGGACAATCGGCTCCGTCCTGAATCTCAAGGCGCAAAGCCGCATAAGGGATATCCTCATAACCCACGCCCACCTTGACCACATCAAGGCCATCCCCTTTTTCGCTGACAATCTTTCGACGTGCGGTTTTTACCGCACGGTTTCTGTTCGCAGCACCCGGGAGATCCTGAACATCCTCAAGGAGAACCTTTTTAACGGTCTTGTTTGGCCTGATTTCTCGAAGATCCCAACCACGAAAAAGCCGGCCATCCGGTTCGAGGCGCTTTTTGCGGAAAAGGCCGTTCAACTGGTAAAACACCGCGTGACGGCTTTTTCCGTCGACCACAAATCTCCAGCACTGGCTTTCCTTGTCGAAAACGGGAAAGGCAAAAGGGTCCTTTACACCGGGGATACCGGCCCCACGGAGCGCATCTGGAAGGTTTGTTCTGAAAAACCCCTTGATGCGGTCATTGCCGAGGTTACTTATCCCAACCGGATGTCGGAAACCGCGATCCAGTCAGGGCATCTGACACCGGAGTTGCTGGCCTGGGAAATGCGGAAAATCCGGAACGCGTCTCCCATATTTCTCATTTCCCACTCGAAACCGCTCTTTCTGGCGGAAATAAAAAGGGAACTTGAAATGATCGAAAGGAAAGGGGTTGAGATCCTTCAGGATGGACAGGTCATAGACCTCTAACGGGAAACCTTGCAGGAATGCGTGGAAGGTGAATTGAAGTTTAACGGTTATAAACCGGTTGCCCCCTCCGCCGCGCACCTTCGGCTTCTCTTTGTTATATTTAGCAAAAAATCTTTTTATTTCCGTAAAAAAATCCCTGAAAAAACCTTATCTGTAATTATTTTGTAAATTGGCATCGGGCATAATTACCCTAAAAGGAGGAGACGGCTCAGAGGCAGACGGACAATGGTCGGGATCGCGAAAGAAAATAACGGGGGGATAAAGGGATGAGAAAGGTCAATAAAACGCTGGCCACGTGGGGACAAAATGTGCGGGAGACGAGGGGGTATGACAAAGGGACGGCGGAAGTCCGGTTCGCCGGTCCATTGGTTCCGTGACGGCAAAGGGGATCAGGAAAGGAAAAACGTGCAGGAAAGAGGGGTGGATCATGAAAAGAAAAGCCGATTCGATGGCCAGGGATCTCTGGAAAAACTTGAAAACCTGTTTTTCCTCGGCGTTCCAAAGCGCGAGGAGCGTTATTTACACAAATGACGAGGAATGAGGGAGCGCCAAGGGAAAAGGAACACCGGCAAAGGCCGCCAAAAGGTTAAAACACTCCTGCCCGGGGTCCGGACAGGGGTTCGGCCTGCCGTGATCCGTGGAGCGGTCAGCTGCCCGTACGCGGGCTCCCGGGGCATGCCCACAATTAAACAATGAGGGAGCGGGGGCGCGCTGGGACGAAGGAGAGGGGTATCATCCCTTCTCCTTCGTGCGTAAAGGAACACGGGCAATGGGTAAAATAACAGGAAAAGCCTTCGGCAGGAAAAAAATCAAAAAAATTCCAATCTGTAACCATTATGTAAACCTCTGTCGGGGATAATTTATTCAAAAAGGAGCAGAATAAATTGGACCACGGGGGAAAGGGACATCCGCCTGGGCCAAAAACAGTACAAAGGGGGGTGTGATCCATGAGAAGAGTCAACGGGATGCTGGCCACGTGGGGACATATCCTTCGGGAGACCAGGTGCTGCGGGACTGGCGTTGTTTTCAGGTCGGCCGCAGAAGTTCGGGCCAGGGAAGGGGGAGGTGGATCATGAAGACCAGGGTATTTGCGGGTTCCAGGAAATTTTTCAGGAATTTCAAGGTTTGTTTCGGCGATGCCGTCAAGGAAGCTCAGTGCATGACGTACCCGAACGACGAGGAGTGAGACATCTTAAAGAATCTGGGGGGCATCGCCCCCGCAGACGACGCCTGGAGAGCAGGATGGTCATGACCAGCCCATTCTCGATGAGCGGCAGCATGTTGGAAAGGCTGTCGGGGAAAAACAGCAGCCTGGCCGTTCAGGGAAGGATCCATGCGGAATTTTACAGGACAGCTGAGGAAAATACATTCACGGACCCGTCAGGCCAGGGACAGGCAGCGCCATCCAGCTATAAGGAAGTGGCCTGCTGGCATATGCTTGACGATTTCATCAACTGGATCTTCGGGTTTGAACCCGAAAGGCGCTGAAGTTTCCCTGGGGTACAAAACCCGGGCATGCGGCAGGGGCCCCCTGGAGAAGGGGGAGGGGGATTACCATGGGAAAGAAAAATAAAATGCATTTTATCGGAGCATTGCAGCCTGGGGTACACAACCATGGTGCCGCGGATGGTCGGGACAGGAAGGAAAGAACTGCCTGCAGTTCCTCCCTTTTCTACACGGGCACCTGCCCCCGGGGAGTGTATCTGGCCGGTGTCGTGACTGACAAGGACATCGAATCAAAAAAACAAAAAGGAAATGCCGGTTGAAGCCGGTTTTGGAGGTAAGGGAACGGGATTGTTGTATTGGAACTTCACATTAAACATCAATGTTTAGGTTTTAAATAATTATTAAATAAGCATTTATTGACTCAAAAATAGATACCTTCCACCAAGCCTGTTTCTTTCATTCAGGAATTCTCCAGCACTGCCAGTACCAGGTTCCCCCCGGCATACTCGCGGGTTTCAACTATCACGCTGCCGTTTTTTCCAAGCCAGCCCAGGATGCCCCCGAACCCCTGGAAGGCCATGGAGTTGTGCCAGTGATCGGGGTCGAATTTCAGTGTGGCTTTCTCGATGGCCATAATGAACCACGCCACGAGCCTCGAGTAAATGGTCCGCCTGGCCGGCATCCGCGCAAAGTCCAGGGCGAAAAGGAACCCTCCCGGTCGGACGACCCGCTTCATCTCGGACCAGACGGCGTTCCTGGTGGCTCCATCCACCTCGTGGAGGGCCAGGGTGATCACCGCCCCATCAAAGCTGCCCTCGGAGAAGGGAAGGCTTCCCCCGTCGCCCAGCACGAAGGCGCAATCCCCGGCCTTTTTCGCGGCAACGGAGATCATGCCGGGGGAAAGGTCCACCCCGACGGCGTTTATCCCCCTTTTCCTCAGCCTGCACGCGATGAATCCTGTCCCGCAGGCCACGTCCAGGACCCTTCTGATGCCCCGGTCTTTCATGATGGCCGCCAAATCCCGCGAAACCCCGGGGAGAAGATGGCGATGCATGAGGTCCAGAAGGGGAAGGGTGTGCTTCAGAGACCCGTAGGGATCGTTCACTGCCATTTGGCATAATTAAACCCTTTTTCCCTCCTTTGCCAGGGAAGTTCCGGGTAAAAGTTCAGGGTTCAGGGTTCAGAGTTCAGGGGATACCCATCAATCCTCAATTCTTAATAGTCATTTCATTTTTCTGTGCTTTGGCTTGACATCAAGCCGGCTTATCGAGAAAATCACCTTTAAATTAGCAAAACCGCCGCGGATCGGGGGCGGTCCCTCTTCACGGGATCTGAGATCGACCCCTGGAACTTGAACTGGGTTATTCCAGCGTAAGGAGATCCGCCCGGGCTGTCAGACGAAAAGCCCCGGGTGGTCCGCCTGCCCGGGGCTGTTGTTTTTAAGGGGACTGAAGGTTCAGCCGAATTCGGAAAAAGCCGGGAGGCCCCGAAAGTAATTTTAATAATGGAGGTGAAAAAAATGGGGTATTTCAAGCAGAGGTACGAAGAACTGGACAAGGCCATCCGGGAAAAGCGGCCCATGGTCCACCACATCACAAACTACGTGGTGATGAATGTCACCGCCAACGTCACCCTCGCCATGGGGGCCTCCCCGGTGATGGCCCACGCCAACGAGGAGGTTGAGGAGATGGTCTCCTTCGCCTCGGCCCACATCCTGAACCCGGGGACCCTTTCCCCTCACTGGATCACAGCAATGCTCAAATCCGGGAAGAAGGCGAAGGAGCTGGGGATACCCGTCATCCTGGATCCGGTTGGGGCGGGAGCGACCAGGCTGCGCACCGACACCTGCCGGCAGATCCTGGAGGAAGTCAGGCCCGATGTCATCCGCGGCAATCAGGCGGAGGTCATGGTCCTGGCCGGGGAAAAAGCGAAGATCCAGGGGGTGGATTCCCTGGAAAAAGGGGAAGCGCCGATAGAAGCTCTCAGAGCGATGGCCCGCCAGACAGGGGCCGTGATCTGCGTCACCGGGCCCGTTGATTACGTCACCGACGGGGAAAGGACCTTCGCGGTGGAAAACGGGCACCCCATGATGGGATTCGTCACGGGAACCGGGTGCAGTTCCACCACCGCGGTCGCGGTATACTGCGCGGGAGGAGGGGCCAACGCCGAAACCTGCGCCCTGGGCCTTGCCGTCTTCGGCGCCTGCGGGGAGATGGCCGCGGAAGAGAGCAGGGGACCGGGCTCCTTCCAGGTCGCCATTTTAGACGCCCTTTACAACGCCCCCGAGCGCAATCTCGGCGCCAGGCTCCGGATAAGGGAATTCCAGGGAAGCTAGAAATGAGTCGGGAGAGCAAAAAGGATTTTAACCTCCTCCTCTATCTCGTCACCGATCCCGACCTTTCGCTGGGGAGGCCTGAGGAGGAGGTCGTCGCGAGGGCCGTCTCCGCGGGCGTGACCATGGTCCAGTACCGGGACAAGCACGCCCCCACGCGGCGCATGGTGGAAAAAACCAGGGTGCTTTCCGGGATCTGCCGGGCGAAAGAGATTCCCCTCATCGTCAACGACAGGATCGACGTCGCCCTCGCGGGAGGGGCCGACGGGGTCCACTTGGGACAGGATGATATGGACCTCCTGGATGCCCGCCGGATCCTCGGCCCTCATTTCATCATCGGCGTTTCCGTCACCACTCCCGGGGAAGTGAGTGAGGCCGAGGCCGGGGGGGCGGATTACCTCGCTGCCAACGGCGTTTTCCCAACCCCCACGAAGCCCGAGCTGGAAGGTTCTCTGGGAATCGATGGCGTCAGGGGACTGGCGGGCCTCACAAACCTTCCCCTCGTGGCCATCGGCGGGATCAACGCCGACAACGCCGGTTCCATCATTCAGGCAGGGGCAGCGGGGGTGGCGGTGGTTTCCTTCATAATGTGCGCCGAAAACGTAGAGGGAAGGTGCAGGGAGATGCTGGAGGCAATGGAGCAGCGTCCAACGTCTGACGTCTGACGTCCAACGAGGGGGAAAACAGAAAATAGAAGGGAGAAGGAGGAATCAGAGTGCACCTGTGAACCTGTGTGCTGGTGCAGGTAATTGAGAATTGAAAATTGAAAATTGAGGATCAAAGGCATTAGTCACGGCGGGTCCTTTTCTCAATGCTCACTCCTCGATTCGAAATTTGCGCAATTATCTCTAAACGTTAAACGTTCAACGTTAAACATTAAACGCCTGTCTGTTTCCCCGGAGGGATCATGAAAGTCAGCGAAATCGGTGAATTCGGACTCATTGACCGGATCGACCGGAAGGTGGGCCGCTTCTCCTATCCCGTCCTCATGGGTATCGGGGACGATGCCTCCATCCTCCATGGAGACTCGGCCTACGACATCGTCACCACCACCGACATGCTCATGGAGGGCAGCCACTTCATCCTTGGGAAAACACCTCCCTACGATCTCGGGTACAAGTCCCACACCGTGAACTTAAGCGACATCGCCGCCATGGGAGCCATCCCCGTCCAGTCCTTCCTGTCCCTGGCCCTCCCGGCCGACGCTGAGGTGGAAGAAGTGGAATCCTTCCTGGACGGTTTTCTGGACGCCGGTCCCGGGGTCCAGCTTTCGGGAGGGGACACGGTCTCCTCGCGGTCCGGTTGGGGCATCAGCGTTACGGTCATCGGAAGGGTCCCTTCCGGCAGGGCCCTGCGGCGAGACACCGCGCTGGCGGGGGATTCCATATGGATGAGCGGGCCGGCGGGAGATTCGGCCGCGGGACTGGCCATTCTCCTGGGGAAGGCCATTCCGGCCGGGGAAGACGAGGCCGCTTTTCTCATCGAGAAGCACAACCGCCCCCTTCCTCAACTCAGAATGGGGAGGGTTCTCGCGGAAGGAAACCTTTCCCGCTGCGCCATCGACATGAGCGACGGTCTTCTCCAGGACCTTGGCCACATCTGCGAAAGGAGCGGGGTCGGGGCCAGGCTTGACCTCGAAAGGATCCCCATGAGCCCCCAGATCGTGAACCTGGGCAGGAAAAACGGGGTCGATCCCATGAAGGAGTGGGTCCTTGGGGGAGGGGAGGATTACGCTATCCTCTTTACGGTCCGTCCCGAGGATGAGAACCGTTTGAAAAAGGTCCTGGAAAACGAGGATCTCCAGGCGGTCCCCATAGGCCAGATCGTACCCGGCACCGGGATCACCCTGGCGGAAAATGGGACGCCGGTTCCCTTCGAGGGGATCCGGGGATTCAATCATTTCAGAAAAGGGTGATTGACGTTGAAAATCGAACGTCAAACGCTTAACGAAGAATCCTGAAGAGAGAAAAGAGAGCAGGGCAGCAGGAAGGGAGATTCAGCCCAAAGCCCAAAGAAAAAACATACTTAACGTTAAACATGGAACGTAAAACAGCCTTTCTTAACTGTACTCTATTCCCACTTCTCATTTCATGTCCATTATGAGGTTATTTATGCAATATACTGATTTACCTGTGCTTTTAATCTCAGCATCTGACAGCAGCGCTGCCGCCGGGATGCAGGTGGACCTGCGTGTTGTCAATGACCTCGGCCATCCCGCGAGGTGCGCCGTAACGGCCCTGACCATACAGGGGGAAAAAGGGCTGATCGGCAACGATTCGGCAAGCCCCGAAAATCTTGTCCGGGCCATCGATCTCGCGGTTTCGGAGCCTCCCGGGGTCTACGGCGTCAAGATAGGGCTCATCACCGGGGAGGATGTGGTCCAGGCTGTGAGCCAAAAACTTTCGGGCCTTGATAAACGCGGCATCCCCGTCGTCCTTGACACGGTCATGAAGTCCACCCCGGGATCGAAGCTTTCCTCCGATGAAGCCAAAAAGATTCTTCTGGAAAGGCTCATTCCCCTTGCGGGCCTGGTTACCCCCAACCGGGAGGAGCTGGCAGAGCTTGCCGCCCTCTCAGGGAAAGGGGAAGGGTCAGAGGAGGAGATCGCCCAGAGCCTGATCAGGAGGGGAACCGACGCCGTCCTTGTCACCGGAGGGGACGACGGGAGTTCCCTTTGCGTGGATATCCTGTATCAGGGCGGAAAGCCTCCCGTCCCTTTCCGGCATCCCAGAATCGGGGAGGGGCCGACAAGGGGAACCGGCTGCGCCCTTTCCTCGGCCCTCGCGGTTTTTCTGGCGAGGGGGCTTCACGTCGAGGAGGCCGTCCGGCTCTCCATAGGGTATGTTGCCGAAAGGATCGCCAGAGCCGCGCAGGTAGGGTCTTTCCGGCTTCTTTTCCCGGGAAAGTCTTCCTGACTCTCCGAGGCTTCGGGTAGTCCAACATCCTTGCCTTTTTCCTGCGCCTATAATACTTTTTAACGTTCGTGACTTTAATGCCATTTTTGGGAAAGGAGGGATGCGTCTTGGGAAGCGTCATCAAAAAACGCCGTAAGAAGATGAGAAAACACAAGCAGAGAAAACTTCTTGCCCGCAGCAGGCACAAGAGGAAGTAGATCTTGAAGCCGATGATCGGCGTCATTGGATCGGGAAACCCCCAAAAAAGGGATGACCCTCTGGCCAGGGAGGTTGGAAGCCTCCTGGCGGCCCGTGGGGCCGTACTGGTTTGCGGCGGTCTTTCCGGAATTATGGAGGCCGCCAGCAACGGGTGCCTTTCTTCCGGCGGGCAAACAGTCGGGATCCTGCCCGGAGAAAGAAAGGACGAGGCCAATCCCTACATTGTCCATGCCATTCCCACCGGGATGGGGGTTGGCCGGAACGTCCTGGTCGTGAGGGCTTCCGATGCCGTCATCGCTTTTTCCGGCGGATACGGGACGATGTCTGAGATCGCCCTTGCCCTCAATATGGGAAAACCCGTCATCGATCTGGGAGGATGGGACACCGGGGGCACCCTCAAAGCCCGCACTGCGGCCCAAGCTGTTTCGATGGCGCTGCAAAGCAGTTCCGGAAACGGATCCGGTTTCCCGCGCTAGTCGCCGGGGAAAAATGGAAGCGCAAAAGATCTTCGTCAAAACCTTCGGGTGCCAGATGAATTTCTACGACACGGAGAAGATTTACGCGTTCGTGCAGGACCGGTATCTTCCGGCGTCGGCCCCCGAAGAGGCGGATGTCATACTCCTGAACACGTGTTCCATCAGGGAAAAAGCGGAGCAAAAGGTTTACAGCCTCATTGGCCGGATCGGTCCTCTCAAGGAAAGGAAACCGGGGATTGTCATCGGGGTCGGCGGTTGCGTCGCCCAGCAGGAGGGGGAGACGATCCTCCGGCGCTGCCCCGCGGTCGATATCGTGTTCGGCACCCACAACATCGATGAGATCCCGGATATCCTCCAGGAGCGCCTTCGCACGGGGCGGCGGATCTGCCGGATCCGCGAGGACACCCAAAGGGTCCCCGGCGACCAGGCGCCCCTGAGCGCCGGCCCCCTCGGACCGACGGCCCTGCTCACCATCATCAAGGGATGCGATAACTGGTGTTCCTACTGCATCGTTCCCCTGGTCCGGGGCAGGGAGGTCAGCAGGCCGGCGGCCCGGATCCTCGCCGAGGCTTCCGGCCTTGTGTCAAAGGGGGTCAGGGAGATCACTCTCCTGGGGCAGAATGTCAACTCCTACCGCGACCCCGACACCGGCAAAGGTTTTGTGGACCTTCTTTCCAGGGTCAATGACATCGAAGGACTCGAAAGGTTGAGGTTCGTCACCTCCCACCCCAAGGATTTTTCCGTCGATCTTGCCGAAGCCATGGCGGGTCTTTCAAAGGTCTGCGAACACATCCACCTGCCTGTCCAGGCGGGATCGGACCGGGTGCTTGCCGCCATGAAACGGGGGTACACCGTTTCCCAATATCTGGAGAAGGTGGACCTGCTCCGCAAGTGGATCCCGGATGTGGAACTGAGCACCGATCTCATTGTGGGCTTTCCAGGGGAAGAGCGTGAGGATTTCGAGAAGACCCTGGACCTTCTGCGTGAGGTCCAATACCAGAACGCTTTTTCCTTCCGGTATTCCTCCCGGCCAGGGACCAGGGCCGCTCTCATCGAGGATCCCATCGGGCTGCTCCTTCGCAAATCGTGGCTTCCCGAGCTCCAGCAGGTTCAGAACAGGATCACTTCCGCGAAACACGCCATTATGGAAGGAAAAGAGGTTGAGGTCCTGGTCGAGGGATCGGACCGGAAGGGGACGGGTTTCCTCGAAGGAAGGACCAGAACCAATTATATCGTCCATTTTCCGGGCGAAAAAACCCTCGCAGGAAAGACAGCAAAGGTCCTGATTCTCAAATCCGGGACCATCCATCTTGAGGGGAAGGTGATAAGGTGAAAAACAGTGAAATGATCATCCACGGGCTATCGATGGACCCAAAAAGCGGAAGCCCTGTGCTCCTTCTCAAGGAAATCGACAGCCAGAGGACGCTCCCCATCTGGATAGGGATCAACGAGGCCAATGCCATCGCCACGAGCCTCGCGGAGATCGTTCCCCCCCGTCCCATGACCCATGACCTTCTCAGCGGGATCCTGACCACCCTTGGCTACACGGTGGAAAGGGTGGTGATCACCGAGATCCGCGATTCCACCTTTTACGCCGTGATCGTCCTGAGCTCGGCTTCGGGGGAGGTGGAGATCGATTCCAGGCCGTCGGACGCGGTGGCACTCGCTGTCCGGGCCAAGGCCCCGATATTCGTGAATGAGGAGGTCCTGGAAACATCGGCCATCGACCTTTCGACTATTGAAGGAGGCGGAAAGGCGGCCTCAGACGATGATCTTTCTGAACAGCTCAGGAAAATGAACCCTGAGGACTACACGAAATACAAGATGTAGACAGGCGATCTCAACGGTTTTGGACCTGAGGTCAATGCAATGGAAAATCACCCTTTGTCTGTGAGGTGTTAGGTGGCCGGAGAAAGCCTGCAGGAATACGGGGATTCCCGTTTTTGGCGCGGTCTTAAACTTTGGGGGCCTCCTGCTGTCATTTCCGTGGGGATTTTCATCCTCTCCTCCATCCCGGGAGACAGGTTCCCCCGGCACCCGGAAACCCTCAGTGTGGCGGTCCATTTCCTCGAGTTCTTCGTTCTCGGGTTTCTTCTGGCCAGGGCCTTTTCGGGGCCTGACGCCGGTCTGAGGGTGATGTTTCGTGTCCTTCTCCTTTGCGGGGGGTTCGGACTGTTGACGGAACTTTATCAGTTCACCGTGCCCTTCCGTTCCTTTGGTGCCATGGATATCCTTGTCGACGTTTTGGGATCCCTGACCGGAGGTTTGTCGTACCTTCTCATGAAAAGGACGGGAAAATTATCCGGGGAACGGACCATAAAATGAGAAAGGATACCGGGAAAATAATCCGCAGGGCAGGGGATCTGCAGGATCTTTCCCGTCTTTCACAGAATCTTCTTTCAAGCCTCATGGAAACAGCAGAGGCCGTCTTCGGCACGGTGTGGGTCCTGGAGGATGACCAGTCCTTCCGCCAGGTGGTCTCCCGCGGGAAGCCCGTTCAGGAATCAAGGGGAATGGACCCTGGCGGGATCATTCATCGGCACGAGGAAATCTCCAGGGGGATTCCCTTCTTCGAACAGTCCAACGGAAAGGTCGTATTAAACAGCCTTTTTCTCCCCATCCGTTATCAGGACATTCTTCTGGCCCTCGTCCATCTGGAAACGGGTTCCCGGGGAGGGAGCGCGCTCGGGGACACCATCATCGCCCAACTCCAGGGCATCGTGGAGGAATTTGCCGTTTTCCTCAATAACGCCCGGGTTCTGGACAGAATCCGGAAAAATCCCCTTAAGGACCTGGAATCCGGTTCCTACAACGAACCCTTCATCCTTGACTTTTTAAAGAGGCAGATCACGCTTAGCCGGCGTTTTAACCGCCGGCTGGGGATCATCAATCTTGAGTACGAGGGGGCTGAGCAGTTTCAAAGGACCCACAGCCACGGCCTCGTCCAGGGACTGAACAGGGACATCTCGGAGACCCTTCAGGGGATCCTCAGGGACTTTGACGTCGTGGCCCACGTGGGCAATTTCCGCTTTATCATTGCCCTTCCCGAAACCGACAGTCTTGGTTGCCGGATCACCATCGAACGCCTGCGCCGGGGCTTCGCACGGCTTCCCTACCTTGAAGAAAGATTCGGCAGGTACGCCTTGAAGCCTCATTTCGGGTTTTCATGCTATCCCGAGGACGGACTGAACGAGGAAGTCCTCATCATGAAAGTGCTGGAGAGGGCAAAGGCCAACCGCTCCGATCCCTTTAACAGGATCCATTGGTCCGAAACGGGATTCTGGGAGCTTGTTGCCCATTTCACCACCGACACGGGGATTCAGGAGATAACTTCCCTGGACGGGACGGAACCGACCTCTTTTCAGGTCAATTTCGCCTATCTTCTGCAGGAAGCGGCCATCAACAATGTCCTCCTGAGCCCGGACCGGAGGGGTTTGCTCTACATCGGGACGGAAAACGCCCTGATCACGGAGGCCCTCGTTACCAAAAATCCGGTAGTGTCAAGAACCGCGACCCGGATCACCGTTCTCGGGGATCTCTCCGCAGTTCGGACGTTAAAGGAGATCAATATCAACACGGTTTCCCTGCCCCCCGAGCAATCCAAAGGATTCCAGTTCCTCCTCCTTCTCACGGATCAGACGGCCTATGCCCTTGTGGGGGTCCATTTCAGGTCCCAGGAGTGGAGGGGGTTCCACACGTCCAACGACCGGCTGGTGGAGAAGATCGTTTTCAGGTTGAGGGAAGAGTATTCCCTGCAGGAGCAGGTGTGACCGGGGCCGCGGCATGAGGAAGATACTACTGGTCGACGAAGACAGGATCATCCGCGAAAAGCTGGGGGCGCGGCTGACCAAAGAGGGTTTCGAGGTGGTGGACTCCGCGGATGGCGCAAGTGCCCTCGAGATCGCCCTCAGGGAGAAACCCGACCTCGTCATCTCCAACTACCATCTGCCCCTTTTCGACGCTGAAAGGCTGAGGGCCTTTTTAAAAAATAACCCCACCACCAAATACATCCCGTTCATCTTCCTCATCAACCCCGACAGGGGTTATGAGGAGGCCCTGGCTTCCATCGGAGGGGACGAATTTCTGGTAAAGCCATTCCATTGGCAGGACATCCAGGGCAAGATCCAGACACTTTTCCAGCCCCCGAAGGAGGGGACCTTTGGCTCCCAGGCAAAGGGAAACGGTGTCGAAGGGAGCCTGGAGGAGGTCTCTCTCGTCGACCTTCTCCAGATTTTCGGTCTGAACCGGAGGACGGGCACCCTGACCCTCATCCACGAAGGCAAGCCTGGGATCGTCCATCTTCTGGACGGTGCGGTGGTAAGCGCCGTTCTCGGTGAAACAAGCGGTGAAAAGGCGCTTTACCGGATTTTACGGTGGTCGAAGGGCCGGTTCATTTACCAGCCCGGAGAAACCATGGCGACCAGAAATATCTCCCGGTCCATGGATGCCCTGCTGATGGAGGGTATGCGGCAGCTGGATGAGTGGGAATCACTGGTCAGCCTCCTGCCGGATCCCGAAACAGTTTTGAGCCTGATCCGGGACAAGGAAGATCTCCCCCAGGATCTCAGGCCGGTGACCCAGGAGGTGATCCTCCTGCTGGAATTTTTCAACACGGTCCGGGAGATCATCGACCGATCCGCACACACCGATTACGAAGTTTGCAAATGCCTTCTGGGGCTTATCCAGAAAGGGATTGTGGTCCCCGGAACCCCAGGAAAAAGCCGGGCCAAAAAAGAGGGCCCCCTGATTCCACCCGAAAGGCTTATCCAGATGCACGGATACCTCAGGCCGTCACCTGGCGGGAAGGGATCTTCAACCTCGTGGGGCCGGATTATTATTTTTTCCCGGCAGCCCGGACAATGCAAAGGGTTTCTCTCCGGGATCACTGGGATTGAGGGTTTCAGGCTTTCAAGGGATAATTTTTCCAATCAGGAGATCCTGACCGCCTCCTTCGGCACGATAGGGATACTGGAAATCTCCGAAAATGCCGCTCTTTATCTCTCCCTTCTTCCATCCTCTCCCGGGGCCGCCCCCTTATGGAGGGCCTTTTCCGAGGGAACGGTGGGGGCATTTTATCTAAGTGACGACGGCGTCAATACGGAGGATCCCTCCCGGTCTGCGGTGGAAAAATTTGTGGAAGACGAGTTGGACAGGCCTGTCATAACAGCCCCGTGGGGGCCGAATCCCGACCCGGGCAGCGGAATCGAAATATTCAGGACCCTTTTCGATGCTGTTGTTGAGCGCCATCATCTAAAAGAAGGGAAAGGTCATGGCGGGTGAGCCGAGCAAGAATATCCTCGTCGTGGATGACGATTCGAGCATCCAGGAACTCCTGCGCATCATCCTTTCGAAACATGGCTACAAAGTCTACCAGGCCAGGGACGGGGAGGAGGGCATTGAAAAATTTCTGGAGGTTAAACCCGATCTTGTGGTCAGCGATATTTCCATGCCGAAGGGCGACGGGTTCAACGTTGCGATTCTTATCCGGTGCAAGGAGGAATCGGTGGGTAAAAGAGTCCCGATCCTTCTCATAAGCGCTTTTTACGATGACCACGCGAATCAGGAAAACGCGGCAAGATGCGGGGCGGACGATTTTCTTTCAAAGCCTTTCACACAGAGGCAGCTGATAGAAAAAGTTCAGGGCCTTCTCGGGCCGGGCCAATGATCAGGAAGTCCACCCGATCTTTTTTCATATCCACAATCGATCAAGTGACCATGGAGGTGTGTTTCATGAAAACGAAAATGTGGGGGTTGAAGTCGATTCTGTTTTTCCTAGTTTTGGTGGTTTCCGGGTGCGTCACCACGGGCGGGTCCTCCGGCTTCACGGAGACACCCCAAGCGGTGGAGTCCTTCAAGGAACCCTATTTCGGGCCCAAAAAAAGGCTTGCGGTCCTCGAGTTCGACAACCGGGTCAACCGAAGCTGGTGGGACGCGAGTTGGCGTGTTGAGGAGAACCTGACGGAAATGGTCATCACCGAGCTGATGGAAACCGGACGGTTCATTGTTGTGGAGCGCAGCGCCCTGAACGAAATCCTTTCCGAACAGGACCTTGCCGAGAGCGGCAGGGTCCGCCAGGAGACGGCCGCCAAAATCGGTGAACTCCTCGGGGCCCAGGTCCTTGTGAAAGGAACTGTCACCGAATTTATCGAAAAGGAGAGCGGCGGGGCCGCAGGAATCATGCTCGGAGGGATCGGCATTGGAGGAAAAACCAGCGAGGGTTACGTGGCCATGGACCTGCGTCTCATCGACGCCACGACCGGTCAGGTCCTGGAGTCCCACAGGGCGGAAGGAAAGATCAAAAGCACCGGAATCGGCGGAATAGCTTTTTTCAAGGGGATCGCCTTCGGCGGGACAACCTTCAATAAAACCGCCCTTGGAAAAGCGACCCGGGCGGCGGTGACGGATGCCGTCGGGTTTATCGTGAGCAATATGGAAGAGCAGGCCTGGCAGGGAAGGGTAGTCAAGGTTGAAGGGGCCAACGTGTACATCAACGCGGGAAGCAATATGAACATCTCCGAGGATATGGTCCTCTCGGTATTCTCCCGGGGGGAGGAACTCATAGACCCCGACACGGGCTTATCTCTGGGAACCACCGTTTCCCGGAGCGGAACCATCCGGATTGTCCAGGTGGCCGAGAAGTTTTCCATCGCCCGGATCATGGAGGGGTCGGGGTTCCAGAGGGGGGATATCGTGAAGATGCAATAGGAAGGGAGAATTGAGAAAGGAGAAGGGGGGAACGGTCCAGAGTCCAGAGGACAGAGCCCAGACAAGACGACGATAGCACGACCTGCCCTTTTTCGTTGGAGGTTGGACGTTAGGCGTTGGACCAGGTTTTTCTTCTTCCCAATTCACTGTTCCCTTTTCGGGCCTTTTCCCTGTTTACTCCCCTGAAGGGGAATGCTAGCTTTTCGGACTATGAACCCTTATGCGGTTTTGGTGGCCACAAGAGCCCTGATCCTTATCCCTGTGGTGGTCGTCATCGGCTCCGGCGCCGCCATCGCCCTGAGTTTTTTCGCCCGCGACGGCAGCGTCATCTGGAAAGGGATCATCCGGCCCTTTTCGCAGGCGATCCTCTGGCTGGCGGGGGTGGAGGTTTCCGTTTCGGGGGAGGAGAATGTCCCCTCGGGCAAACAGAGCTGCATCGTTGTTTTCAACCACCAGAGCAACATGGATATTCCGCTCCTGGCCAGACATCTGCCCATGCAGCTGAGGTTTATCGGAAAAGCGGAGCTCAAGGCAGTCCCCGTCTTTGGGCCGGCGATCCTGAGGATGGGGCACTTTCTTATTAAACGTCAGGATCACACGGGCGCCCTTCAGGACCTTTCGAGGGCCGCTTCATGCATCCGTCGAACCGGCTTGTCCCTGGCCTTCGCGCCCGAGGGGACGCGGTCACCGGACGGACGGCTCCTTCCATTCAAAAAAGGGGCCTTTGTCCTGGCCATTCAGACGGGTCTTCCCATCCTTCCCGTCGCCATAAAGGGGACCTTTGAGCGGCTTCCCAAAAAAAGTCTGATCGCCCGTCCCGGTCCCGTGAAAGTGATCATCCACCCCCCCGTTTCTCCAGAGGGACTGACCTATGAAGATCGAGTCCATTTCATGGAAAAAATAAGAGATATTATAGAGTTGTCCTTGAAAACATCATGACGGGTTTTAATAGGATCTTTTTCTCCCTTTACATGGCCGTCTTCATGTCCTCTGTGGGTCTGGGTATCCTGAGTCCCATCCTGCCGGCCTACGTGGATCAGTTCGCCGCCTCGTCTCTGGTCCTCGGAGTCATTTTCGGGGCCTATCCCATGGCGAGGACGGTCTTCATGCCCCTTGTCGGGCGGTTAAGCGACCGGGTTGGCTGGAAGCCTTTCATCCTCACGGGGCTGGCCCTTTTCACCCTCGTCTCCCCTCTTTATGCCCTTTCCCGGAATGAAATCCAGCTTTTCCTTGTCCGCTTTTTTCAGGGGATCGCGGCCGCCATGCTTCTTCCGGTGGCCATGTCCGTTATAGGCAAGCTCTCCCCGAAAGGGAAGGAAGGGTTCCTGATGGGATTCTTTTCCTCCGCGTTCTTTGCCGGTCTCGGCTTCGGCCCCCTGATCGGCGGTTTTTTAAAGGATACCTATTCCATTGAAGCCGCCTTCTACGGGATGGGTTTTATGGCCCTTGCCGCTTTTCTGCTGGCATTGGTCACGCTGGGGACGGGCCCATCGGAACCCGTACCCGTTGCCAGGAAAAAGGACCTTTCCGGACCTATCCCCCTTTTCAGGGATCTTCCCCTGATAGGGCTCCTGGTATTCCGGTTCTGCCGCGCGGTGGGCATCGGTCTCGTATGGGTTATCCTGCCTCTTTATGCCATCCGCTACCTGGAGATCAGCGCTGTCAGGGTCGGGATCCTTCTCTCGGTAAACACCTTTATTACCACGATCCTCCAGGCACCCGTCGGACATCTCGCCGACAAGGCAGGGCACCTCAGGAGTCTGACCCTGGGCAGTTTCCTTGCGGCCGGGGCCATTGGAAGCATCGGATGGTGCCATTCCTTTTCCCGATTGATCATCGTCTCCGTCATGCTTGGGGTAGCCGGCTCACTGATCGTCCCTTCCGGTTCCGCCCTGGCGGTAATGCTGGGCAGGGAAAGGGGGATGGGGTCCGTCATGGGGCTTTTCAATTCCTCACTCAGTTTCGGAACCATGGTAGGGCCCGTGGTCGGCGGAGCCCTTCTTGATTTCGCCGGTATCCAAACTGTTTTTTCCGCCGGCGGCCTTGTCGGGTTGACGGGGTGGGGGTGCCTGATGATCATGGGCAGAAGGGAATTCGCACCGGAAAACAGGGACCTGTGCTCGGGGGGGGAGGGGGAGGGGACGGAAAAACCCTGATACCGGCCATTCCCTTCGGCGCCCGCGTTTCCTTGCGCGTTTCCTGCCGGCCTTGACACTTCTTTCCGCAGGGTCTAAATTTCTATCCGAAATGAAAATACCGTTAAAATCGACAACTTCCGCAATTTTCGCCTTTTTGTTCCTTTTTCTCTCGATTGTCACACTTCCCCGGCCCGTTCATGCGGATTTTGTGAGGATCAGGGGATCCGTTGTGAATGTCCGTCAGGGGCCTGGAACGACGCATTCTGTCCTCTTCCAGGCAGAGCACGGCGAAGAATTCCCCCTGATAAAGACGGAGGGGCTCTGGTGTTTGATCCAGCTGGAAGGAGGTGACCAGGCCTGGGTTTTCGCCAGGCTGGTTGACGTCATTCCCGGGGAGATCGCCGAAAGGGATGTTGAAACCCCGGAACCCGAGCCGGTGAAGCCCGCCACCGGCCTGAAGCATAAAACTTTTAAGGCTTTTTTGTACCTGGCTCTGGTCTTTTTCACTCTCTTCCTCATCAGGAAAAGACGCCGAATTCTTGAGAAAATCGGATTCAAATTGAGGGAGGCCTCGGGATATGACCGGGAAAAACCTTTTCGTTACGATGACCATCAACCGAGGGATGACAGCTGGGAATTGTGACTCCACTTGACAGACTTTAAGATTATTGTTAGCAATAGCGATTGATTTGATCAAAACATCAGGAGGCTGCTTCCTTATATGCGTTTAAAATGCGATTTTCACATCCACACATCCGAGGATCCCCGTCACCAGCTTTCCTATTCAGCAAAAGACCTGATCGAAAGGGCAGCGCAACTCGGATATGACGCCATTTCCATAACCAACCACAATACGGTGACCTACAGCTCCGAACTGGCCGAGTTTGCCGCCGGCAAGGGGGTACTCCTCATCCCGGGAGTCGAAGCCACCGTTATGGGCAAGCATGTCCTGATCTATGGTGTCGACCAGATGGCGGAAAACTGGGGGAAACTGACCTTTTTCGACCTTAAAAGGATCAAGGCGAAGGGGGCTTTTGTCATCGCCCCTCACCCCTTCTATCCCAACTACAACTGCCTCGGCGGTTTTCTCAAACGGTTCCCCCGCCTTTTCGATGCCGTGGAATACAGCCATCTTTACATCAAAAAGGTCAATTTCAATCTCAGGGCCCAGCGATTTGCGAGAAACAACGGAATGTCCCTTATCGGTCTCTCCGACGCCCATTCCCTGAAACAGCTGGATTTCACCTTCACCCTTATCGACGCCCCGAAAGATCCCGCCTCCATTTTTCAGGCCATCCGCGATGGAAGGACCACAATCGTCACCCGGCCGGCCAAGGTTTTTACCAGCGGCATCGTCGGGATCAAGCTTTTCAGCACCTTCCTTTTTCTCCTCCTTCTCCACAGGTTGTAACACCGCGGCCCTTTTTCAGCCTCTCTTCCGGATCAATTGAGGGAAATGGGCCTCGACCGGGGCCTTTAGCCCGGCAGGGGGGACTTTCCCGGCATGATGCGCTGGTTCTGGACTCGGGCCTTTCTTTTCCCTATAATTCCGCAAATGTTCGACACAGTAAGAATCGCCATCGAACATTGGCTGGCCAGGTTTTCCATCCCGTCGCCTTGGGGGCTGGGGCTGGTTGACACACTGACTCTCCTTTTCGCCGGTCTTTCCGTCCTCTTTCTGCTTCTCTTCGTCTTTGCCCACCAAGCGCCTTCCGGAAAAGGGCGAGGAATGCGCCCTGTCGGCCAGCTTCTTCGAAAAGCCCGAAAAGCCCAGAAGAAGGGGAACTTCAGGGAGGCTGGGCAGTTTTTCTTCGAGGGAGGAGACTATCGCGAGGCCGCGAGGGCCTTCGTCAACAACGAAGATTTCGATAAAGCCGCCGAGGCCTGTCTTAAAAACAACGATTTTACCAATGCGGCCCAATGCTTTCTTCGGATGGGGGAAAAGGAAAAAGCAGCTGAACTTTTTATCAAGGCGAGGGATTTTTCCTCCGCGGCCGAGAATTTGCTTGCGATCGAAAAGGTCAGCGAAGCGGCCGCTCTCTTCGCGAAAGCCGGGGATCATTTGAAGTCGGCGCAGTGTTTTTCCAGGGAGGACTACCACCAGAAGGCCGGGGAACTCTTTTTTCGGGAAGACCGGTTCGAGGAGGCAGGCCCCCTCCTGCTCAAGGCTCTCCAGGAAAGGGCCAGCCGACGGAGTTCCTACATCCGCGCCGAGGAGGATGCGGTATCGAGAAACATCGGGCGGATGGCCGGTTCCTCTTTTCTGGAAACCGGGCAAAAAAAAGCGGCAGCCCAGTCCTTCGAATTCGGGGGGCTTTTCTCTCAAGCCGCTGAAATCCTCGAAGACCTGGGGGAAAAAGGAAAGGCCTCCGATCTGTACATGAAGGCCGGGAACACAGCCGCCGCGGCGCGGATTCTGGAATCCTCCAATGATGCCGGCGACAGCGCCATCCGCATCGCTCAGGCCCTTCTGGAAGAGGGGAAAGCCGTCGAAGCCGCGGAGATCTTTGCCCGCGCGGGACAGTGGCAAAAAGCCGCCCGTCTTTTCCATGAAAACGACCTGCCGGACCTGGCCGTTGAAACCTACACCCGTCACGGCGACACCAGGGCTGCCGCGGATCTCCTGGAAAATATGGGACGTCTCGAGGAAGCGGCGTCCCTTCTCATGTCCGACGGGAAAGCGGGGGAGGCAGCCAGGATTTTCGGAAAGCTTGGGGAAAAGGAGCGGGAGATAGAGGCCTTCCTTGCAGCGGGAGAATATCTCAAGGCGGGAAAAGGATATTTCGCCCTCGGGAAGGAAACCGAGGCCATGCAGGCTCTTCAACAGGTGGACGCAAAAAGTCCCGAGGCACTGGAGGCCAAGGGGATCCTCGGGGATATCTTCTTCAACAGGGAGGACTGGTCCCTGGCCATAGCCAATTTCCAGGAAGCCTTTTCCGACGAAAACGCGTCCAGGGGAAACCTGGATGGCCTCTATCGTTTTGCCATTTCCCTCAAGGAGGACGGGCAGCTTCGGGCGGCGCTGACCATCCTCGAAAGGATCCTGATGGTCAACTATCACTTCCGGGATGCCCGGGAGCAGGCGCGAACAATCAAAAACACCCTGAATCTCTCTTCCCCGGCGGGTGGACCCGGGGGCTTTCCGGAAGCCACCCTCATCGGTAATGCTGGTATCCAGAAGAGAAAAATCGACCGCTACGAGATCATCCAGGAACTGGGCAGGGGGGGCATGGGGATCGTGTACAAGGCCCGGGACACCCTTTTGGACAGGATCGTCGCCTACAAGATCCTCTCCCCACAGGTTCGGAAGGATCAGAGGGTCCTGGATATGTTTCTCCGGGAGGCTCAGTCGGCCGCAAGGTTGTCCCATCCCAATATTGTGGCCATCTACGACGCCGACGAGGATCAGGGGGATTTTTTCATCATAATGGAACTTATCGAAGGGGAATCTCTGAAGGAAATCCTTCAGGGTCAGGGAAAAATCCCCCCCAGGACAGCGGTCCTGCTGGCTGGACAGGTTCTCAAAGCCCTGGCCTACGCCCACGGGAAGGGGATCGTCCACCGCGATATCAAACCGGCCAACCTTTTATGGGCCAGGAAGGAAAAAAAGGTCAAAATCACGGATTTTGGCCTTGCGAGAGTCATGGAGGAAGGGCATCGGACCCACACCCAGATGGCAGGGACCCCCTATTACATGTCCCCGGAACAGATCCTCGGGGGCGTGGTGGACCATCGATCCGACCAATACGGCGTAGGGGTGACCTTATTTGAAATGGTCACGGGAACGGTTCCTTTCAAGGAGGGGGATGTCCTTTATCATCACGTCCATTCCAGCCCCCCATCTCCCCTGGAACACGAACCGTCCCTTCCCCCGGCCCTTTCCCGATTCATCCTCAGATGCATCGAGAAAGATCCGGGAAACCGTTTCCCGGACGTGGAGGCGGCCCTGGCGGAATTAAAACAGGTAGTCCTTTAGGACGGGACGGAAAGGGTTTATGGCGGATTACACACCTGAAGAGATCCTGATCAGAAAATCCAGAAAGGAGAGCCTTGCCGGGGCCAATCTCGTGAGGCTTTCCCTGAAAGGGAAGGATCTGTCCGGGATGGATCTCGCCGGTGCGAACCTTCAGTATGCCGATCTTTCGGGGGTCGACCTTAGAGGTTCGGACCTGTCCGGCGCCGATCTTTCCTATGCCGCGTTGGTGGGCGCCGATCTGTCCTTTGCTCGAATGAGACAATCCCGCATGATCGGTGCCGACCTTTCCCGGGCCTTTTTGAAGGAAGGGGACCTTTCGGACACCACCCTGGATGATTCCAGGATGACGGGGTGCGACTTGAGCGGAAGCCGGCTGGAAAGAAGCTCCATGAGAAGGTCCAGAGGGGAAAAAATCACGGCAGTCCGCTGTGTTTTCGACGGGGCCGACATGGAGGAATCGCGGTTCGAGGTGGCCGGCTTTCGAGGATCTTCTCTGGTTAAAGCCAATCTCTCTAAATGCGTCCTTACCGGATCGGATTTTTCGGGCTGCGACTTCAAGGAAGCGACCCTTTCCAGAACGGACCTGGAGGGGGCCTCACTCTTTCTGGCCGGATTCATGGAGGCGGTTCTCATAAAAGCTGTTTTGCGATCCGCGGAAGGTGAGGGGGTCGATTTTTCCCTTTCCAACCTCATGGGAGCGGATCTCACCGAAGCCGTTTTTCCGAAATCCTTTTTCCGGGGAGCGGATTTATCCCAATCCAATCTGGAATCCGCTACCGTCACGGAAAGCGACATGACCCGTGTCAAAATCACTTATGCTTCCGTCCAATCCGCCAATTTTTCCCGGTGTTCCCTGGCCGGGGCCAACCTGAGCGATACGAAAGCCCGGAAATGCGATTTTTCCGGTGCCGACCTTTCCCGCTCGAGACTGATCGGGTGCAACCTCATCGGAGTCAATCTTTCCGGGGCCAACCTGGTCGAAGCCGACCTCACCCGGGCGATTTTCGGAGGCACCGACCTGTCCAGGGCCAACTTAAGCGGGGCCATCCTGGTGGGAACCGATCTGGCTGACGCGAAACTGGAAGGAACCATTCGAAACTAAACACCCCCCGTCGGGTTTTTTCTCACCGGCAGGCCCCTTGCCCTTGTCAACCACCCTGACGTGGGATAGCATTGTCCATGCCTGCCTTTGGGGGGCCATCTTCCGGGGCAAGGAAGCCGGACTTGTCCCGGGCTTTTTTACCGAAAAAGGCAGGGAAAAATGCCTCCCGACTCGTGTTTGCCGTTCCGCTCAGATGGTCAACGGCATAAAAAACAGGGAAGCTTCGCGAACCCGTAAGGGCCACAGAGGAAGAAGATGAACGACAGCAGGAATTTTTTGATGGGTGATCCTGAACCCTCCTTTCCATTCCCTTTTCATTCCATTGCCATGAGCGATATCGCCACCAATCCCGTCCTTTTCGATCAGATCCTGAGAGGTGAGGGGGAAATAAAGGGTTTTGAATTCGGGTATTGCCTCGCCAACGATCTGGAGTCGGGACAGAAACGGTATCTGCTTCTTTTCCAGCGAAAACCCTACGCGGCGGGTATTCTGGGTCCGAATGGGGAGACAGGCTCCACCACCCTGAGGGATTTCTTCGTCAACCTGGCCCGGCGCCCCAGGATGCGTCTGACCTTTCTGCTGACGGACCCGGTTTTGATCAAGTCCATCCTCGTTCTTCAGGAGAACTCTCCAGCCACCCAGGGATCGGCTGAATTTCTCAGGATCGAAAACCAGATCGTGGCATTGATGGAGGGAAGGAAGGACGCCCTTGTGGCACTCATCCAGAATGGGCGTTACAGCTTTGCCTTCGTCAAGGGTGGCAAGGTGGTGCGGGCCTATTTTAACGATCAGGTTCTAGACGCCGCACGGGGCATGGAATGGCTCGATCTCATCAAACGGATCGGGGAGCATCAATCAAAAGGCCAGGAGATGACGATCCGGATCTATGAGAACATGAAAACTGCCCCTGCCACGGACTACATCGAGGACAAGAAGGACTTCCCTGACGGAGTCTTCAAATATTACACGAGGCCTCTTCCGGAACTCATTCTCCGGGACCGCTTCAGGACCCTAAAGCGGGTGGACCTGACGCGATTCCCCTTTGTCATCGGACGAAGCGCCGAGTCCGATCTTGTTCTCGCCGAATCCGGTGTTTCCAGGAGACACGCCGCCATTGAGGAGAATAACGGAAAATTCCTCGTCCGCGATCTTGACAGCACCAACGGTCTTTTCGTCAATGACCATTTCACCCGGGAATTTACCCTTCAGGATGGCGACAAGATCACCATCGGGGATTTCAACCTTCATGTGGTTTTGCCCCGCTCACCCGCCGAGGATGTCAGTCTCGTTCCTGCGGACAACCAGGATGCCACCATGGCCATGGACCAGGAATCGAAGGTCCAGGTGACCTGCCCCAAATGCGGTGCCTCGGGCAGCGTACCGGCCAAAAAGCTCTACCTGAAAAACCGGGTCCGAATCCGTTGTCCCGGATGCCGTTTCCTCTTTGACCCCCAAAAATGAACAGCCTCGATGGACAACCCCCGTTGAGGGAGGCAATCCTTTACGAAAAAAAGCCGGGCGGCGATGTCGTCTGCCGCCTTTGCCCCCACCTGTGCCGCATTGCCGAAGGAAAACGGGGTCTTTGCGGTGTCCGGGAAAACCGTGCCGGAACCTTGCTAACCCTTGTGTACGGCAGGCTGATCGCCCGCCATGTGGATCCCATCGAGAAAAAACCTCTCTATCATTTTCTTCCCGGGTCCCTGAGCTATTCCGTTGCCACGGCCGGGTGCAATCTTTCCTGTCGTTATTGTCAGAATTACCAGATAAGCATGGAAGCCCGATCCCTTTCATCCATTCCCGGGCAGATATCCACCCCCGAGGAGGTGGCCGGATCGGCGAAGGCCGCAGGCTGTCTTTCCATAGCCTACACCTACACGGAACCGACGATCTTTATGGAATTCGCCCTGGATTGCGCCGCCCGGGCAAAAGAGGCGGGTCTGGCCAATATTTTCGTGACCAACGGTTTTATGACCCGGGAAGCGGCCGTGATGGCCTCTGAAGCCATAGACGCGGCTAACATCGACATTAAGGCGGCAACGGATGAGGGTTACCGCGCCGTCTGCGGAGGGCGCCTGCAGCCCGTTCTGGACGCCGTCAGGCGGTTTTACGAAAAAGGGGTCTGGATCGAGATAACCACCCTGATCATCCCGGGCTTCAACGATGACAGGGGATCCCTTGAATTCATAGCCTCTTTCGTAGCGTCCGTGGACCCCGCCATCCCCTGGCACCTGTCCCGTTTCTTTCCCTCCTTCAAAATGTCCGACAGGCCGCCCACCCCCGTCCAAACCCTGGAAATGGCTGAAAGGGTGGGAAAAGAGGCGGGATTGAATTATGTCTATGTGGGCAATGTTTCCCGGGAAGAGGACCAGACTCTCTGTCCCCGATGCGGGGAGGCGCTCCTCGAGAGGTCGGGCTTTTTCCTTCGTGCCAATCGGGTAACCGATGAGGGAAAGTGCCCGGGCTGCGGAGCCAACTTTGATGGAGTGAGTAGAAACCAAAAGTAAAAACATGATTTCGCACGTAATATTTAATTCTGTTTTTCGGGATATTTAGTCATTGGAAATCCAGACCCTTCAAAGGATGTGCCGGGGCAGGGGACTGGTGATCGGCCGGATCAATCCCCCGGAGGACCTGCTTCTGCCCCCTTCGGGGTCGGCGGAAGATCGGCTCCTGTTTAAAAACCTCCTGGATCACTACGCAGCGCGCCTTATCCTGAAGGAAATCCTCAAGTCGGAATCCCTCGCTCAATGGAATAAAAGCAGGAGATCCGTGGAACGTTTTTGTGAACCGCAGGCCCTGGAGGGTTTTCTGGAGGCTTTCGCGAGGCTTGGGGTCATCCGTCAGGGAGGAGTGGGGCAATTTCCTTCTCCCTGGACGCCGGTAAAAAGTATCGGGCCGACTTACGAATGGTATGTCTCGCGGGTTTTTTCCGACGATTTTGGGTGTCCCTCGGCCTGGGGGGTGCGCTTTGCCGGGATGCCTGCGGGAGGGGACCACGATGTCATCGCCTCCGTTTCAGGGCGGTTCCTTTACCTCGAGGCCAAAACCGCTCCTCCCAAACACATTGAAAAGCCCGAAACCTCCGCGTTTATAAGAAGGCTGTATGACATGACCCCGGATATCGCCATTTTCCATAACGATACCCATCTGAGGATGAAGGACAAGATCATACCGATGCTGGAAGAGGCAATAACCTCCCTTCGGGAAGGGTCCAGCGTCCAGGGGAAAAAACGATCCCGCGTTCATGCGTCAATCTTCGATGGCCCCGAGGCGCAATTTGAGCGGCTTGAAAGGGAGATCTTTCACCTGGATTCCTGTGTCTACGTGGTCAACAGCAAACCGGACCTTAAAAGGAACCTTCAAGTGATTTTAAGACATCATTTCCACGAGGGGAGCGCTGTGGTTAAAGCCCTGAAAGGGGAAGGGGATTAAGATTTTTCTTCCGCGGCCCTGGGGCAGCGCCAATGAAACGCCCCTTCCCTGATTTCTGAATGAGGAGAGAAGATGGAGCCTGAAGTCTCGAAGCTGTCGCATTTGACGGAACTGATCTCAGCCGCCCGAGGGGATTCCCCATGTGATCTGGTCCTGAAAAACTGCAGGATTATCAATACGTTCACCCTTGAGATACTCAAGGGCGAGGTCGGGATCAAAAACGGGTTCATCGCCGGGGCAGGGGAGGTGGAATACGACGGCATCGAGATCGTGGATCTTAGCGGGGCCTATGTCGCACCGGGCTTTATCGAATCCCATTTCCACCTGGAAAGTTCCCTTCTGCCGCCTTCGGAGCTGGCAAGGCTTGTGGTGCCCAGGGGAACGACCTGCATCGTCGCGGACCCCCACGAGATAGCCAACGTCGCCGGGGCCCACGGGATCCAGTATTTTTTAAAGGATAGCGAGGACATACCTCTGGATCTTTTCCTGATGGCCCCTTCATGCGTCCCGGCTACGGAATTCGAGACGTCCGGGGCGAGGCTGGACGCCGGGGACATTGAAAGGCTCTACAAATACCCGCGGGTGATCGGTCTCGGTGAGGTGATGAATTTTCCCGGTGTCATCAACAGGGCCCCGGACATGATGGAGAAGATCCTGGCAAGCCGGGGCAGACCCATTGACGGCCACGCCCCCATGCTCTCGGGAAAGGACCTTTGCGCCTATATCGCTGCCGGGCCCCGAAGCGACCACGAATGCTCGGACGAGAATGAAGCCCTGGAAAAGGTCCGTCTCGGCATGCACATCATGATCCGTGAGGGTGCCGAACCCGGCAACCTGGGGAAACTGGCGGCCATCGTCAATGAAAAAAACATCGACCGTTTCATGCTCTGCACCGATGACAAGCCCCCCTATAAACTCTTTGAGGAAGGCCACGTGGACTACCTCCTCAGGCAGGCGGTCCTTTCCGGCCTGGACCCCGTCATGGCCATTCGGATGGTGACCCTGAACCCCGCGCGGTATTTCGGGTTTGCCCGACGGGGGGGCGTCGGGCCCGGCTACCTGGCCGACCTGGTCGTAACAGAGGATCTGGAATCCTTCAAGGTTGCCAGGGTTTTCAAATCCGGCCGCCTGGCAGCCAAAAACGGGTCACTGACGGTCAAAAGCCCATCTTGCCCTCCGGATCCGGCTATCCTGAACACCGTAAAAATCCCCCCCCTTGATCCGGACGACCTGAGGCTGAAATTCGTATCCGCCAAACCTGCGGCGAGGGTCATGGAGCTTGTCAGGGGGACCATCCTAACCAGGCACCGGGTGGAAAAGATCCCTGTCGACGATGCCGGATCCTTCTTATTTGACCCGGAAACGGATCTTGCCCCTGTTTTCGTCCTGGAAAGACACGCGGGGACCGGCAATATCGGCAAGGGGCTGGTCAGGGGATTCGGCCTAAAGCGGGGCGCCCTGGCCTCCAGCCTGGCCCACGATTCCCACAACATAATCTGTGTCGCCACCGACACCCAAAGCGCCTACACGGCGGTCAGGACCCTCGCGGCCCACGGAGGAGGTTTTTGCGCGGCCGTGGAGGATCGCTGCACCGGGCTCGTGGACCTGGGGATTGCCGGGCTTATCCATGAGGGGACCTACGAGAGCATCCTGGAAGCCTTTAAAAAACTGGAGAGGGGAATCACGGAAACCGGATGCGTCCTCCCGCACCCGTTTTTCTACCTGAGCTTTCTCTCCCTGCCGGTCATCCCCGAACTGAAGATCACGGACAGGGGACTCTTCGACGTCACCACGTTCTCACCGGTGGACCTTGAGGTTGAATCATGATTAATTTCTGCTTTCCGATGCCGTATTATAAGGGGGAAGGGGGGCATGAAAAGGGGGGGCGTTTCAAGAGGGGGGCTTGCCATGGTCTTTACTTTACATAATATACCTTATGCGTAATTATTGGCGGCTGATTCCCGGGGCCTCTCCTAACAATAATCACGCATAAGGTAATTCCCTGCCCCAGGGTCATCAGGCTTCAAGGGGCCCGGCACCCGATGGGCAGCCTGTTGCCTGGACGCCTTCAGTAATTTCTGGCGGCTGATTCCCAGGGCCTCTCCCAACAATCCCGATTAGGGCTAATTCCCGTTTTCATTCCCTGCCGACTTGAGCAGCGACCGGAGTCCCGGGGTCGCAAATAAAACGGCCCACCCGATGCAGACACCAAACCACAGGGTCATGGTACGGATGATGATCGTCACCGCCACGGAAACTGTACGTTCCATCTGAAAGAGAACTCCGAGGCCGACCATGCCTCCTTCCGTCGCCCCAAGACCTCCCAGGAAAAGGGTCAAGGCGCCGCCAAGGATCGCCGCGGAGTAGATAAAAACCCCCTGATGAGGGGTTATGTCGGCCCCCAGCCCCCGCGCAACGATGTAATATCCTATCCCCTCCAGGATCCAGGCAAACAGGCTTATGAGCAGGGAAAGAAAGAAGAAACGGAGCCGGAGGAGGACCCACCCCCTCGAATAAAGATCCGTGAGATGGCTTGTGACCCTTTCCAGAGGTTTGAAGCGGCCGGTCAGGCCGATGAGGTACCCTATGAACTTTCTGTTCCTGAGGACCAGCAGGGAGGCCATAAGGGCGGTAAGGATGAGTGCCCCCGTGGACCAATGGAGGAAATGGAGGGAGATCCCCGTGGCCGCCAGGATGAGGATGGCGGCAAGATCCGTAAAGCGCTCCATGAAAAGGACCGCCGTGGAGACGGTGTAAGGGACCTGGAAACGCTCCTTGACGATGAAGGCCTTGATGAATTCCCCAACTTTTCCCGGGGTAACGGTCAGGGCGAAACCTGACAGGAACACAAGAAGGTTCCTCCACGGGGGCAGATGATGGCCGAGGAGCCTGAGGTAAAAGTGCCATTTAAGATATCGAAGACCGTAGTTTCCCAGGGAGAGGAATCCCACGGGGACAAGGAGCCACGGGGGAAACCTCTTGATGGCGCCGATCAGCAGGGGAAGATCCGTGAGAAAAGTGAGAAGGACAAGGATGGAAACCGCCGAAAGGGCAGTCCAAAGGACGATACTGCGGGCTTTCCAGACCCTTTTCGGTCTATCGGTAGGACTCAAATAATTTTCCCCATCGCCCCTGGTTGAAGCGTTTGATCCTCGGCTTGCCGATCAATGGATACCAGAAAAAATCGTGGTAGACGTTGGAGGCAAAGGGCGCCCAGACGACCAGGGGGGAATGGAGGAGGATCTTTTCCAGGGGTTGGAGCCAGCCCTTACGGATCAGCTGATCCCCGTAAATAACGAAACTCCGCTTGACGGTAAACCCGAAGTTGACCCCCTTGATGTCTTCTCCCTCCAGCTCCACTTCCGAAAGGTCCCCTACCCCGAGTCCCCTTTCATGGCACATCCGGATATACGGAATCGTCATGGGGTCAAAACCCATCATGGAGGCCGCGACGGCGTCGATGGAGACGCTGTCGGAACTTGCCAGAATATAATCCTTTTCCACCGGGATCATGGTGCGCGGACCGGCGCCATTGCCGCATACGGTGCCGTCCATGACCGCGAAAATCGCCGGGTGCAGTTCTTTCTGCATAACCATTAGGTCCACGAGGACCTCGTGCATATACTTGTGGGCATAGTGGCGCACTGTCTTTAGAAGACCCCCGAAGGAATTCTTGATGGAACCCGTGGTGGTGCTGTGCCCGTGCGTTTTGACCGTAGGCAGATGGAGGATGTTTTTCCCCTTGAACATGGCCGGGATCTCGATGCCTTCGGGAAATATCTCGCCAAGCTTCAAAAGGGGCTGGGAAAATTCCCATTTGACCCATTCCACATCCGTCAAAGGGGTGTATTTGAGGCCGTACTGTTCCAAAATCTTCGACCACCGGTTGTTCCTGGCCCCTTTTATCGGGTTTGTCACCACCGTCCTGTTTTCGATGGGGATCAGGTTTTCCTTTGGATACCCGTCGTCCAGCATGGTCTTCACCACTCCGTGGACCTGCCAGGGTTGGGAGGAGCAGGCGGGAAAATACTTGGTCCACGAGAGGTTGAGCTTCAGCAGGGTCGGGATATCCTTTTTCAGGACTTCCCTGTAGCCCGCCCTTCGCATGAGCTCCCCATAATCGGCCACGACGGATTCAGGCCTCGTCTTTAAAACAACCACTTTCGAGCGCATCAAAATTCTACCTCCAGAAAACCTTTTTATTTTAATGTCTTAGAATCATCTTTCTAATAGTCTACATGAAAAAATAATTCTGCCCTTGGTACCCATCCTTTACCCAGGTCCGGGAGGTTATCCGTATATCAGGGCCACCGAAACGACCCCCCATAAAAAAATGCAAACCAGAAGGGCCCTGTCCGCCAGAAGGTCCCTGGCCGGGCTTCCCCCGCCCTCCCGGAGATGGACGAGGTACAGATAACGGAAAATCCCGTAGATCACAAAGGGAAGGGTCAGGATCATGGAAGAGGACCCAAGCCTCAGGGTCACCTCGGGGGAAAGGGTGTAAATGGCATAGGAAACGATGGTTGCCGCCGTGACGATCCCGATAAGCTGGTCAAGGAAGGGAAGGGAATACTCCCTCAGGATCCGGCGGTGCGAAGATGCCTCGTTTCCCATGAGCACAATCTCGTGGCGTCTTTTGGAAAAACCAAGAAAAAGGGCTACGAGAAGGGTGCAGAGGATAAGCCAGGGAGAAAGGGTGACTCCGATGGCCACGCTTCCCGCAAGCGCCCTTATGACAAAACCAATGGCAATGGCAAGGATATCCAGGATTACCAGCTGCCTCAGGAAGAGGTTGTAAGCCGTCTGAAGGGCCAGATAACCTGCCGCCGTCAACAGGACCATTTTTCCGAGAAAAGCTGCTCCGGCAACCCCTGCTAGGGCAAAGGCCCCTCCCAGGAAAGCGGCAGCTCCTGGGGTGATCTCCCCCGCCGGCAGGGGTCGGTGCCTTTTCAGGGGGTGGGCGCGATCCGCATTGCAGTCAAAGAGATCGTTAAAGACATAGGTGGCGCTGGAAAGAAGGCAGAAGACAACGAAGGCGGCAAAAGCGAGGGAAAAAGAGCGCGGATCGAGCAGTCTTTCCGAGAAGATCAGGGGCGCCAGGACGAACCCGTTCTTTATCCACTGATGGGGCCGTAAAATCCGGAAATAGGGAGACATTGTGAGATCAGATGCTAATGCTTTAGCCCGGAAAATACAACCTGCAGCAACCCCTCGAAAAACCTGCGAAAGCCTTCCACTGACCCCGCGTCATCCCCTTCAAAGCGCATGACGAGGACCGGCTGGGTGTTGCTCGCCCTGAGAAGACCCCACCCCTCCTGGAAATGAACCCTTACCCCGTCGATATCGATAATCTGCCTGACCCCCGGGGGTGTCCCCGCGGCGGCATGGGACCGGATGGCCCCGGCAAAGGCTTCAACGGCCGCGAATTTTATCCGGTCATCGCACTGAACGCGGATTTCGGGCGTCGAGACGGTTCGGGGAATCCCGGAAAGAAGCACGGAAAATCCTTTGTCCGGCCCCTTCCCCAATTTTGCGATGTAAACCTCAAGGAGCCGCAAGGCCGCGTAAAGGGCATCGTCGAATCCGTAATACCTGTCGGCGAAAAAGAGGTGTCCGCTCATTTCCCCCGCGAGGGAGGCTGTGGTCTGCTTCATCTTCTCCTTGATGAGGGAGTGCCCGGTCTTCCACATCATCGACCTGCCACCGGCCTTCCGTATTCCGTCATAAAGAAGGCCGGATGCCTTGACCTCCGAGATGATGAGAGGCGGCTCGCTGTGCTCCCCTCCCCTTTTCCATTTTTCAATGAGGTCAAGGGCAAGGATGAGGAGGAGCATGTCCCCCCAGATGATCCGGCCGCCTTCGTCGAGGATCCCGAGCCGGTCGGCATCCCCATCGAAAGCCAGCCCGACATCCGCCCCCGTGCCCAGGACCTCTTTCCTCAGATCCTCCAGGGCCTCGGGAAGGGTCGGATCGGGGTGATGGTTGGGGAAAGTCCCGTCCGGGTCGCTGAAGAGGTCCTTTACCTCGATGCCCAGTTTCCTGAGGATTTTCGGGAGGATAACGCCGGCTGTCCCGTTGCCCGAATCGACGACGACGAGGATCGGCCTTGCGAGGGTCCGAAGTGATTCCCGGATGCCCGCGAATTCGGCGAGCATCCTCTCCTCGTAGAGGGACAGGATGTCCAGGCGATCAGAAGGCCCGAATCCGGCTTCCGGCAGACCCGTCCCGTCCATTTCTACGGCCCTTCCCAGGTCCGTGATATCCCCGGAATGGATGGTTTCTGTTCCCACTCCCAGCTTAAGGCCGTTTTCTTCCGGAGGGTTGTGGCTGCCAGTTACAACGGCAAAACCATCCACATCCCCGGTGAACGCGCAAAAATAGACAAGGGGCGTCGGGCAAAGGCCAAGATCCAGCCACCTGCCCCCGGCGCTGGCTACCCCGGTGCCGAAAGCCTCCTTCAGCGCGGGGGAATGGGTCCGGGAGTCCATCCCCACGGCGACGAGGGGGGAAGCGGCGCCCCTTCTTTCCCGGCAAAGGGCCGCGAGGGATCTCCCCGTTCGAAAAACAAGTTCCCGAGTTAGCTCTTTTCCGTAGACGCCCCGGATGTCGTATTTCCTGAAGATGTGGGAAGGAAAGTATGGCATTCCTGGTTTCCGCATCAGGGATTCCGGGTCTGAACCTGGTCCCCGGTTTTCATTCTAGGATTTCCCATCAATTTGTGGTCCTCCCGTAACTGTCCTCCAGGCGGATAATATCATCTTCCCCGAGATAATCCCCCAGCTGGATTTCCACAATCTCGGCCGGGCCTGCACCCCGGTTTTCGATCCTGTGGACGGTCCCGACGGGAACGGTGATGCCCTCGTTGGCCCTGAGGATCTTCTGTTCCTCCCCGAGGGTGACGAGGACCTCCCCCTTGACCACCACCCAGTGCTCCGATCTTTTCTGATGCTTCTGCAGGCTCATCCTCTGACCTGGCTCGACGAGGAACCTTTTCACCTTGTACCGGCCTTCCTGGATGAGGACCGTGTAGGTTCCCCAGGGCCGCCGCACCGTCGGGTGAACCAGCCTTTCCGGGCGTTCTTCCCTTTCCAGGCTGTCGACGACCTTACGGACATCCTGGGATTGTCCCCTGGGGCACACCAGGACCGCGTCCTCTGACTGGATGACGATAGCGTCCTTCATGCCCGTAACGGCGGCAAGAGGGCCCTTGGACATCAGGAGGCACCCTTCGTTGTCGATATTGACTACGTCTCCGACCACCACGTTCTTTCCGGAGTCTTTTTCCTGCATCTCATAAAAGGAATCCCAGCTTCCCACGTCGCTCCATCCCATGGAAAGCGGGATAACAGCGGCCTTTGTGGTTTTTTCCATGATCCCGTAATCGAAGGACAGGTTGCGCATCTCCGAATAGGCCCTGTCCAGCCCATCGAGGGTTCCGGGGTCAACAGTCTCAATCAGGGACATGATGTCGGGAACCAGCCGGCGCGCTTCTTCGAGGAGGTTCTTTACCCCGAAAAGAAATATCCCGCTGTTCCACAGGTACCCCTTGTCTTCGAGGTAAAAACGGGCTTTTTCCAGGTCCGGTTTTTCCTCGAACCTTTCCACATCGAAGACCGGCCCCTTCTTCTCACCAACCTTGATATAGCCGTACCCGGTTTCCGGCCTAGTGGGGGTAATCCCGAAAGTGATGATTTTATCCGTGGCCGCTGGGAGGGAACAGTCCACCCCCTTGAGGAAAATCTCCTCCTCGAGGATCAGGTGGTCCGACGGCGCGGACAGGAGGATCCCTTCGGGGTCGACAGAGTAAACGATCCAGGCGCCGAGAAGAATGGCGGGGGCGGTGTTTCTCCCCAGGGGTTCGGAAACCACCCGGCAGGCATGGCTCTGGTCCCCGAGGCTTCTCCGCAGCTGGTCGCGGACATCCCCTTCCAGTTCCCTGGAAGAGATGAAAAGCATCCTTTCCGGCGGGGTCCTCCTGGCGAGACGCCGGAAGGTCTCCTCGAAAAGGGTCTGCTCCCCGCAGAGTCCCAGAAACTGCTTCGGAGATTCCCTCCTGCTCAGGGGCCAGAGGCGGGTCCCGCTTCCGCCGGCCAGGACGAGGGCGTAAAGAGAGCCGTTCATCAGTGCTTTCTTCCCTCCTTGAGAAACCATTTCACAGTTCCGGCCAGTCCTTCGGCAAGGTCAACCCCCGCTTCAAAACCGAAAAGGTCACGGGCCTTGCTCGTATCCAGACATCGCCTTGGCTGGCCATCGGGCTTGCTGGCGTCCCAGTGGATCTCACCCTTGTAACCGGTCAGTTTCGCGATCAGTTTCACAAGGTCCTTGATGCTGATCTCCCGCCCGGACCCGAGGTTGACCGGTTCTCCTTCATCGTAATACATAGCGGCCCGGACGATGCCCCTGGCGCAGTCCCTCACGTGGAGAAATTCCCGGGTGGGATTTCCCGTTCCCCAGACGGTTATCTCCTTTTTACCGGATTCCCTGGCCTCAACGCATTTCCGTATGAGGGCGGGTATCACGTGGGAATCCTCGGGGTCGAAATTGTCCTCGGGACCGTAAAGGTTCACTGGCAGGAGGAAGATGGCATTCAGGCCGTACTGTTTACGGTAGGCCTGGGCCATCACCAGAAGGGCCTTTTTGGCTATCCCGTAGGGGGCATTGGTTTCCTCCGGGAATCCGTCCCAGAGATTCTCCTCCTGGAAGGGCACGGGGGTGAATTTCGGGTAGGCGCACACGGTCCCCACCTGGACGAATTTCTCCACCCCTTGCATCCGGGCGGCCTCCATGAGGTGGGCCCCCATCACCATGTTATCGTAGAAAAGGGCCCCTGGATTCCTCTGATTATAGCCGATCCCGCCCACCCGCGCCGCGAGATGGATCACCATATCGATCCCCTCGACAGCCCGGAGGCAGTTTTCCCACACCCGGAGATCCTCCTCCATCCTCCTTGGAACGAAGATATGCCAGCTGATGGCCCCGCGGTTTACCAGCTCCTGCCGGACGTGCTCTCCCAGGAAGCCAGCCCCTCCTGTCAGAAGGATTCTTTTTTCGGATAAATCCATAAAACCCCCTTACGATTAAAATACTATGATCTCCCGAGCCATTTAAAACTCTTTTCCTCCAGGATCCTTTTTCCATCTCCCGGTGGCTCAAGGCCGATCTGTTCCATGTCGGCGTCCACCATGATCCTCACAAGCTCCCGAAAGGTTATCCTGGGTTCCCATCCCAGTTCCCTTCTGGCCCGGGACGGGTCCCCCTTGAGGATGTCCACTTCAGTGGGCCTGAAGTATTTGGGATCGATCCGGACATGCGAATCGGGGTCGAGACCCGCGTATTCGAATGCTTCCTTCAAAAAATCCCGGACCGTGTGGGTCTGCCCCGTTGCAATGACGTAGTCACCGGGGTTTTCCATCTGGAGGATCTTCCACATGGCCTCGATATAGTCCGGGGCGTAGCCCCAGTCCCTGCTGGCGTCGAGGTTTCCCAGATACAGATGGGTCTGCTTCCCCGCCAGGATCCTGGCCAAAGCCATGGTGATTTTTCTCGTCACGAATGTTTGACCCCGTCGCGGACTCTCGTGGTTAAAGAGGATCCCGTTGCTGGCGTGTATGCCGTAACCTTCCCTGTAATTTACGGTCATCCAGTAGGAGTAGACTTTGGCCGCGGCATAGGGGCTCCGGGGTTGAAAAGCGGTTGTCTCATCCTGGGGCGGCGGCGCGTTGCCGAACATCTCACTGCTGGATGCCTGATAGAACCGCGCGTCGCAGTGGCTTCTCCGGATGCCCTCCAGGATCCTCGTCGTCGCAAGACCCGTTACGTCCCCGGTGTATTCCGGGATGTCAAAACTCACCCGAACGTGGCTCTGGGCCCCCAGATGATAGATCTCCTGCGGCTTGATGTTGTAGATCAGGTTGTCGATCTGGCTGGAATCGGAAAGGTCTCCGAAATGCAGGAAAAAGCGGGCCCCGGCCTGGTGGGGATCCACATAGAAGTGATCGATCCTCTCTGTATTGAAAGTACTTGCGCGCCTCATGATCCCGTGTACCTCGTAACCCTGGTGGAGTAAAAACTCAGCAAGGTAGGAACCATCCTGGCCTGTAATGCCGGTAACCAAGGCTCGCTTCAACGCTGACCTCCTGTTTACGTCCAACGTTTAAAGTCCAACGTCAAACCAAAAAGCGAAATCAATCGAGAGAGATATGTAATCACGCGGAAAATCGTCAGATTTCCCGTTCGTCCACCACTCTCCTGGCCTTTCCCTCGAATCTTTCGAGGGTCCGGGGTTCCACCAGGCGGACCTTTGCCGAAACACCGAGGGAACTGCGCAGGGCGTCATTGATCTGTTCGACCATTTCCTTTTGTTTTTTCATCTCATCGAAGAAAATGCCCTCCCCGACCTCGACCAGGATTTCCATGGTGTCGAGGGCCCCTTCACGAGACAGGCGGATCTGGTAGTGAGGGGTCACCCCCTCGAAATCGAAGAGAACCTCCTCGACCTGGCTGGGATATATGTTGACGCCCTTGTAAATGATCATGTCATCGGTTCGTCCGGAGACCTTTTCCATCTTGATCAGGGTCCGGCCGCAGGGGCACTCGTCGAGGTAGAGGCGGGTCACGTCCCGGGTCCGATAGCGGATAAGGGGCATCGCTTCCCGCGTCACGGTGGTGAGGACCAGCTCGCCCTTTTCCCCAAGGGGAAGGGTCTCCCCGTTTTCAGGGTTAATGATCTCGGGGATGAAATGGTCCTCGTTCAGGTGGAGGCCCGAACGCTCCAGGCATTCCCCCGCGACGCCGGGGCCCATGACCTCGGACAGCCCGTAATTGTCCGTGGCGATGATCCCCATTTTGGACTCGACCTCCCCCCGGATCCTCTCTGACCAGGGCTCGGATCCGAAAAGCCCGTACCGGAGGGAGAGCCGTTCCGGATCGATCCCGGATTCCTCCAGGACTTCGGTGAGAAACATGGCGTAGGAAGGGGTGCACACAAGGGCCGTTGTCCGGTAATCCTCCATAATCATGAGCTGTCTCCTGGTGTTGCCGCTGGAAATGGGGATCACCGAAGCCCCGATCTTTTCGGAACCGTAGTGCAGCCCGAACCCCCCCGTAAAAAGCCCGTAGCCAAAAGCGATCTGGACCACGTCATCCCTGGTGACCCCCGCAGCGGTCATGATACGCGCCACCACCTCGCTCCATGCATCAATGTCGTTGGCCGTATAGCCGACGACTGTCGGTTTTCCGGTGGTGCCGGTGGAAGAATGGATCCTAACGACCTCCCGCAGCGGAACGGCAAACATCCCGTAGGGATAGTTATTGCGCAGATCCTCCTTGGTGGTGAAAGGAATCTTCCGGAGGTCATCCCGGGTCCTTAAATCTCCCGGTTCGATCCCTATCTCCTCGAAGCGGTTTCTGTAAAACCGGACGTTGCGGTGGACCCGATTCAAGGTGGCCTGGAGCCTCTCCAGCTGGAGCTGCTCGAGGTCTTCCCGGGGCATTCTTTCCACTTCTGGGTTCCAGATCCTGTGCTCGGTCATGGCGTTCACCTTTCAGGTCACAAATTCAAAATCTCGGATTCCGGACTCCAGATAAAGCAAACCGCCTAGATTTACGATTTAATTTGAAATATGGAATCCGGAATCCGGAATACCTTTTACCCTTCCCAGATTTCTTTTTTTCCTTTTCCCAGGTAGGCCCTCTGGACCTCGCGGTTTTCGAGGAGCCGCCCGGCCTGATCCTCCAGGACCACAAGGCCCGTTTCCATGACATAGGCCCGGTCCGCCAGGTTCAGGGCTGCCCTGGCGTTCTGTTCCACGAGAAGGATGGTTACCCCCCGTTCCCTTAACCTCGAAATGGTGCGAAAAATCCCGGCTGCTATGAGAGGGGCAAGGCCCAGGGAGGGTTCGTCCAGCAGTAGGAGCTTCGGGCGGGCCATCATGGCGCGCCCCACAGCCAGCATCTGCTGTTCCCCTCCGCTCAAGGTGCCGGCAGTCTGCTTCCGACGATCCCGAAGAACCGGAAAAAGCTCATAAATCTCTTTAAGATCCTCTTCTATCTCATCCTTTTCCCTTGCCCGGTAGCGCAAAAAGGCCCCAAGCCGAAGGTTGTCGTCAACCGAGAGGGGGGAAAAAATCATCCTTCCTTCCGGGACCTGGGAGATCCCGGTTCTGACGATCCTCTCCGGAGACAGGCTGTGGATCTCGCGGCCCCCGAAATGGATCGACCCATCCCTGACGCTGAGCACCCCGCAGATGGTGTTGATGAGGGTGGTTTTGCCGGCCCCGTTGGCGCCGATCAGGGCCACGATCTCCCCTTCCCCGACGTGGATGGAAACCCCTTTCAGGACCTGGATCCGGCCGTAGTATGTCGTGATGTTCCGAACCTTGAGCATAGCAGACCTAGTCCAGAGACCAGAGGCGAGAGTCCAGAGAATTAGCCGCCCTTGCGCCTGAAAGTGCGAGGCAAGGACCGGAACGGAATTTTCTTCGGACTCTGGACCTTTCCGGACTCTGGACTCTTTTCATTCCTCCCCCAGGTAGGCCTTCAGGACCCTCTCGTCATTCCTCACGGTTTCGGGATCCCCGTCAGCGATCTTTATACCCTGGTCGACGACTGTGACGTGATCCGAGATCCCCATAACGAGATCCATATCGTGTTCTACCAGGAGGACCGTGATCCCGTTGTCCCGGATCCTGAGGATCAGGGCTGCCAACTCCTCCGTCTCCCTGATGTTTAACCCCGCGGCCGGCTCATCGAGCATCAGGAGGGATGGCTTGAGGGCCAGGCCCCGGGCCAGTTCGAGGATCCTCTGTTTTCCGAAAGGCAGGCTTGCCGCGGGAATGTTTGCGTATTGGGTCATTTCCACGAAGTCCAGCCAGCCCAGGGATTCTTCCCTAATCCTTTTTTCCTCCCTGAGGACCCAGGGCAGGCGAAAGGCGGAAGCCAGGAAACCTCCCCTTGACTGAAGGTGCATCCCGACCATTATATTTTCCAGAACGGTCATTTCCGAAAAAAGCCTCAGGTTCTGGAAGGTCCTTGTCAGCCCCCTCCGGGCAATAACGTGGGTCGGCAGACCGGTGATTTCCTCCTCCTGGAAAAAAACCTTTCCCGAGGTCTGGGGAAAAACACCCGAAATGACGTTGAAAAGGGTTGTCTTCCCTGCCCCGTTCGGGCCTATGACGGCCTGGATAAAGCCCTTGCGCACAGCGAAGGTCAGCTCCGACAGGGCCTTGACGCCCCCGAAATACCGGGAAAGACCTTCCGTGCGAAGGAGGGGGGCCGCGTCCATCAACCCTTGCTCCCTTCACCTTTTACCCGGGATTCGAGGACCCTGAGGACCATATCCTCGATACCCCTCAGAAGCCCCCTGGGCATGAAGATCATGACAAGGATGAGGATCAGCCCGAATACGGTGGTTTCGTATTTTTCGAAAACGAACAGGAATTCCGGGAGACTGGTCAGAAGGGCGGCCCCGAAGATCCCGCCCCAGATGCTCCCGAGGCTGCCGATAACCACCATCGTAACAAGCTTTACTGAAAACAGGAACCCGAAGGAACTGGGACTCAAAAAAGTGATGTAGTGCGCATAGAGCCAGCCGGCCAGGGCGGCATAGACCGCTGAGAGGACAAAGATAGCAACCTTGAAGCGGGCCACATTCACCCCAAGGACCGATGAGGCCACCTCGGACCCGTGTATCGCTCTCAATGCCCTTCCCACCCTTGAGCGGACGATATTGATGGAAAGGAGAAGGGAGAGGAGAAGGGCCGACGCTACAAGGTAATAATATTTCAGGTCGGAATCGAAAGCAAACCCCAGAACGGACACTCCCTCAATCCCCGTCAGTCCGCTGGGCCCTCCCGTCAGGGGGACCAGTTCGTTGAAAAAGATGAAAACGATCATCCCGAATCCGAGGGTCGCCATGGCCAGATAGTGCCCGTGAAGTTTCAGGGTCGGGACCCCGATAATCCATGCGATAAGCCCGACCCCCAGGATGGCGAATGGAAGACCCGCCAGGGCCGTCCATCCCCATTTGGCCGTAAGAATCCCGGAGATATAGCCTCCCAGTCCGAAAAAGGCCGCGTGTCCGAGGGATATCTGGCCCGTGTATCCCATGAGAAGGTCAAGGCCCATGGCGATGATGGAATGTATTCCGATAAAAATGAGGATATTGAGGTAATAGTCGTTGGTGACCGCCAGGGGAAGAAACAGGAGGAACAGGGCAAAAACACCAAAGCCTCCATAAGGGGTCCCCATGAAGGATGCCCTTTTCAAACCCGGTCCCCTTTCCCTTTTCCAAGGATTCCCTGGGGCCGGAAAAAGAGCATGATCAGGAGGATGCCGAAGGCTATGGCATCCTTGTAGCCGCTGGAGATGAGGCCGGCCCCCAGGCTTTCCAGAACCCCGAGAGCGACCCCTCCGAGGACGACCCCCCAGAAATTTCCGAGGCCACCTATGATGGCGGCGCAGAAACCCTTGAGGCCGATCATGATCCCGATGTCGTACTGGGCCATGCTGATCGGCGCGATGACGATGCCCGCCGCGGCTCCGACGAACCCGCTGAGCCCGAAGGAGATGAGGGTCATAAACCTGGTGTCGATCCCAACAAGGCGGGCTGCCTTTGGCTGGAAAGCGCTGGCCAGCATGGCTTTCCCTATAATGGTCCGGTTGAAGAACTGCCGCAGGCCCAGGACGATGAGAACCGTTATCCCCATGACCCACAGGCTCTGGGGCTGGATGACCGCCCCGAAAAAGGGGATGGGATCCTCGCCGGAAAAGGCCGGAATGGGATATGGCTCCTTTCCCCAAAGGATGCTCGCGATGCCTCTGAGGAAAATGGAAGCGCCGATGGTGATGATTATCAGGGTGATGGAGCTCGCATCCTTAAGGGGCCTTATGGCCACGACATCAAAGAGGATAGCGATCAAAGCCACCGCCATTACGGCCATGAGGGCCGCGAAAGGGAGGGGCAGGTGCAGGACCCTTATGCCCGTAACGGTGAATAGTCCCCCGAGCATGACGAATTCACCCTGGGCAAAATTGATGATCTCCGTGGAATTGTAGATGATGTTGAATCCCATCCCGATGAGGGCATAGATGCTCCCCACCGTCACGCCGGTGATGAGGTACTGGAGGATTTGCTGGTCCAGTGACATAGAATCCAGTCCAGAGTTCAGAGTCCAGAGTTAAGGGAAGGATCCCCTTTTACGCGGAACATATGGTGAAATTCAGCCTTTTTAACATGTTTTCTCTGGAAAAAGGGGGCCGAATCACGGCCCCCGATAATTTTTTACGAACCACGTTTTTTCGGATTTTTGAATTGAAACGTCAATCCGGTACAGCCTGGCGCCTCGGCTTCACGGACTCTGAACACTCCACTCTGGACTTTGGACTGTCCTTTATTCCGCCAGGCTCCACGTTCCGTTTTTTATCTCGACCATGACAAAGCCGTCCTTGGTTAGTCCGTTGTGGTCCTCTGGGGAGAAGTTGAAGATCCCGCCGGTCCCATAGAACCCTTTGATATTCTCAATCTCATCCCTGATAGTGGCCCTCGTTACTTCGCCAGCTTTTTTGGCTCCTTCTCCTGCGGCATTCTCAATGGCCATGACGGCAACCATAAAAGCGTCATATGCATGGCCGCCGAAGGTGTTGACCGTACCGAGGCCGAACCGGCCTTCATAATCGGCCTTGTACTTTGACAGGACATCCTTCTGGGGATCGGAAGCTGGGAGCTGGTCCACGACGAGGAGCTTGCCGGCAGGAAGAAAGGTGCCTTCCGCCGCCCCGCCGGCCAGTTCGATGAATTTGGGCGAGGCCACCCCGTGGCTGTTGTAGAGAGGGATGGTAATGCCGAGCTGCTTCCTGTTTTTCGCTATCAAAGCGGGACCGGGATTCGTTCCCCAGCAGATTAGGGCTTCGGCATCGGTGCCCTTGATCTTCGTAAGCTGGGCACTCATGTCCGTGTCTTTGCCGCCGTAACGCTCGTCCGCAACGATTGTCAGGCCATAGTCGGATGCCAGCCGCCTAAGTTCAACGCGTCCCGAGTCGCCGTATCCGTCGCTAACGGTAATGATGGCGATCTTCTTAATACCTTTCACTTTCAGGGTTTCGTAGATCTTTTCCACTGCCATCGTGTCGGTCTGCGGCGTCTTGAAAACCCAGTACCGTTCCGAGACCGGCTCAACGATCTTGACGGAAGCGGCGCAGGAAATAAGGGGAACTTCCGCTTCGGTCACGACATCCAGAATAGCAAGGCTGGCACCAGAAGTCGTCGGTCCGACAATGAGGTCGACCTGATCGCTTTCGATCAGTTTTTTGGTTGCGGTGACTGTCTTCGTGGAATCCCCTTCCGTATCGTACATGATCACTTTTATGGGTACCTCGCGGTCAACCCAACCCTTGGTTGTTTGGATCCTTATTGTGATACCACCATTCGCATTAATGGTTTCTTCGAGCATCTCAACGGTATTCTTCTCCGGAAGACCCAGCATGGAAGCGGGACCGGTTGAGGCGAAAATAGCTCCGATTTTGTACATTTCCCGTTCTTTGGGTTTTTTGGTACATTGTGTCCCCACCAACACGAACGACAATGCCGTCGCCAGAATGAGGACCACCCGGATCGCACTGTTCCTTTGTTTGTTCTTCATTTGATACACTCCTCGCCCCCTGTTAAGTTCCTGCTAATACGCCATGCATAGGCGCCTTGCCTGCCGTTTATGCGTTCACCTCACCTCTTTTCTTCTCCGGGGGCGGAAACGCTTCCCCGGTTCTACTGGGAAACGAGGCTCCAGTCGCCGTTTTTAACTTCCACCATGACCAGGCCATCGCTGTTTAACCCGTTATGATCCGTATCACTGAAGGTGTATACCCCCGCGACGCCGGCAAGGCCCCTGGTGCCTTCGACCCGGTCCTTGAGGGACTCCCTCGTTATTTCCTCCTTATCCTCGATGAGGCTTTCCAGAGAGGTTTTCACGATCAGCAAGGCATCCCAGGCGTGCCCGCCGAAGGTCGAAACGGGTTCGTTAAAATCCTTTTCATAGGCGTCCCGGTACTCGATGAGGACCCTTTTCTGGGGATCGGGATCCGGGATCTGGTCGGCCACTACGATTTTTCCCACCGGAAGAAGTATCCCTTCGGATGCTTCCCCGGCCAGCTCGATGAATTTCTTGGAGGCCACCCCGTGGCTGTTGTAGACGGGCATGGTCATGGCAAGCTGCCGCATGTTCTTGGCGATTATGGCAGGCCCCGGGTTGGTCCCCCAGACGATGAGGGCCTGTGCGCCGGTTCCCTTGATCCTGGTCAGCTGTGTGGTCATGTCGGTATCCCCGGGGCCGAAGCGCTCCCTCGAGGAGATCCGGATCCCGAATTCCCCTGAATGCAGTTCGAGCATCTCCCGGCCGGAGTCCCCGAAACCGTCGGAAGCCGTCAGAATCGCCACATCGGTGATCCCCTGATTCCTTAGGGCTTCAAAGATCCTCTTGACGATGAGGTCGTCGGAGTGGGTCACCTTGAAAACGTACTCCCTCAGGGGGTTTACGATCTTGTAGCTGGAGGCGCAGGAAATGAGCGTCACCCCCGCCTCGTTGGCAAAATCCGCCACCGCGAGGGACGTCCCCGATGTGGTCGGCCCGATGATCGCGATGACCCCGTCTTTTTCAACGAGCTTTTTCGCGGCGGTCAGGGTTTTGGTGGGATCGCCCTCCGTGTCATAGAAAATGACCTCCAGGGGACGGCCCCCTATCCCCCCGTCATCATTGATCATCCGGACCATCATCTCGGCAGTCTTGCCTTCGGGCGCCCCGAGCATGGCAGCGGGTCCTGTAAGGGCGAAAACGGCTCCGATCCTGATACTTTCTTTCTTGGAGGAACATCCTCCGGCAAGCAAAAGGCAACAAAAAACAGCGAATACAGACCTGGCTTTCAAATTACCCCTCCTGACCCTTTCTGTGTTTTCAAAATCTGCCCCTGACCCCCGTTTTCCAGATCCGGTATACAGGCCGGAAAACCTGAAATCTAGAGATTATACAGCTTTTCCCTTGTGAGGACGTTGAAGTTGGCTTTGGGAAGGACGTTTATAGCCTTGTCGATGTTGTCGAAGCGGAAAATCAGGATGGCGTGGGTGCCCTTGCGGTAGGCGTACATGTACTCGATATTGATCTCGTTGACCCTCAGGATTTCCAGGAAATCGGCGAGCCCGCCCGGACGGTCCGGGACCTCGATGGCCAGCACTTCATTTCTTCCGACGGTAAAACCCTCTTTTTTCAGGACTTCATAAGCCTTGTCGTTGTCGGAGACAAGGAGCCTCAGAATCCCGAAGTCGGCGGTGTCGGCGAGGGAAAGGGTCAGGATATTGACCCCGGCGGCCCCGAGAATCCGGGTGATCTGGGCCAGTCGGCCGGCCTTGTTTTCCATGAACACAGAAATCTGTTCGACTCTCATGATTTTACCCCCGTAAGACAATTGAGCATTGAGGATTGAAATTTGAAGATTAAAACCTTTTAATTGAAGCAGGTTAAATCGCTCTTTTATTAAAAAGGTTCAAGTCTTTATTGCAAAAATTCCCAATTTTCAATTCTGATCCCGCTAACGAGCGGGAAATCGTCAGATCTTTCGCTCGTCGATCACCCTCTTGGCTTTTCCCTCGAACCTCTGGATGGTCTTGGGCTCAACCAGCCGGACCTTTGCCGATATCCCCAGGATATCCTTGATCTGGCTTTCGACCCGCTTTTCGAGGACTTCAAGGCCTTTGATCTCGTCGGTAAAGACCTGTTCGTTGACTTCGATCTGGACCTCGAGGGTATCCATGGTGCCTTCCCTGCGGACGATAAGCAGATAGTGGGGTTCTAAACCTTCGATATCGAGAAGGAGGCTCTCGATCTGGCTCGGGAAGAGGTTCACCCCCCGGATGATGAGCATATCGTCGGTCCTTCCGCTCACCCGCTCCATGCGGACGTGGGTACGGCCGCAGCGGCACGGTTCGGGGAAAAGACGGCTTATATCCTTTGTCCGGTAACGGATCACCGGGAAAGCTTCCTTGGTGATGGTAGTGAAAACGAGCTCCCCTTCCTCCCCGTACGGGAGAGGCTCTTCGGTGTCAGGGTCAATGATCTCAGGGATAAAATGGTCCTCGAAGATGTGAAGACCATTTTTGGCCTCGATGCATTCCACGGCGACCCCGGGACCGATAACCTCCGAAATGCCGTAAATATCCACGGCATCGATCCCGAGCTTGGTTTCCACCTGCTGCCTCATGCTCTGGGACCAGGGTTCAGCCCCGAAGATCCCCACACGAAGCTTCAGCCTCTCCTTGTCGACCCCCGCATCAGCCATGGCCTCGGCCAGCGTGAGGGCGTAGGACGGGGTGCAGGTCAGGACCGTGCTCCCGAAGTCTTCCATGAGCATGACCTGCCTTCGGGTGTTCCCTCCCGATACGGGCACAACGGTAGCCCCCAGCTTTTCCGCACCGTAATGAAAACCCAGGCCGCCGGTGAAAAGGCCGTAGCCGTAGGCATTCTGGACCACGTCCCCTTTTTTGGCGCCCCCGCAGGACAGGGTCCTTGCCATAAGGGAGGACCATGTGTCGATGTCCCTTCTTGTGTAGCCGACAACGGTTGGTTTTCCCGTGGTGCCAGAGGAGGCGTGGATCCTGACCACTTCGTGGAGGGGAAGGGTGAAGAGGCCGAAAGGATAGTTATCCCGGAGGTCTGTCTTGTTGGTGAAAGGGAGGCGTTTCAGATCATCGAGGGTCTTGATTTTGGCCGGGGTCATCTTCGCTTTGTCAAAAACTTCCCTGTAGAAGGGAACCGTGGCGTAAACCCTTTCCACAGTCTTGCGCAAACGGTAAAGCTGAAGTGCCTCGAGGGCTTCCCGAGGCATGCTTTCGAATTCTTCATCCCAGATCATTCGGCTACCCTCTCGATGATTTTAGTGAATTAAATGGTGTTCTATTCTTGTAACGGAACACCGTTTTCACGTCAAGGAAGGAATGAAAAAAGAGTTCAGAGTTCAAAGGGGGTGAAACAGGACCTGGACTGATTTATCAGAACCATTTCACCCCGTACCACACACAGCCTTCTCCAGGATTCGGGATAAAAATTTCCCGCGATGGGGGGTAGGGCGCCAAAATTGCCCCTGAAAAACGATAAAAGATGAAGGGTGACAGAGTCGCGAAAAGTTCAATCCGGGACTTTTGGTTTCACGCAAAGGGAAACCCGTCGTTTTTCCTTTCGTTACGGATCAATGGCTTTCCACGCGATTCATCGACCCGGGCGCCCCGCATGGAGCACGTTGATGGCTTTCTAGGAAGCCGTCAACCTTAAATCCCCTTCCCCTCTGAACCCTGAACTCTCAATTTTGGACTTCCTTCCATCCCAGGGCAAACGCCTTCAGGTTCACCTCCGCAAGCTTACCGGACATATTCCTGCGGATGGCTTCTTCCCATACCTCGGGCGCAACTGGAAGAAAACTGGCGAGGGTTCCCATGAGAACGATATTGGCGGCTTTCACTGACCCCGCCTCCCTGGCCAACTTTTCCCCTTCCACAACTGTCAGGTCGAAACCGGACTCCGCGATCGTGTCCAAAGCCTCAAAGGGGTAGGAGGCTTCCCCTACCTGGCAGGTGTAAGGAAGGATGGCCCTTTTTTCGGAGATGACCCTCCCTCCCGGGGCCAGCCAGTCCAGGCTCCTCAGGGTCTCGGCCATTTCAAAACCAACCAGGATGTCGGCCTCTCCGGGGACGATAAGGGGGGAATGGACCTTGCGGCCGAAACGGACATGGGAAACGACCCTTCCTCCGCGCTGGGCCATGCCGTGCACATCGCTTTTCTTGACGTCGAATCCGTCCTCGAGAAGCACGTGGGAAAGGAGTTCCCCTGCCAGGATGGTTCCCTGCCCTCCGACCCCGGCCATAAGGATGTTGATCGTGCGTTCTCCCGGGGAAATCACCGTTCCCTCCCGATCGCCCCAAAGGAGCACAGCTGGCCGCAAAGCTCGCATCCGGTGCACTGATCCTGGTCGATGCAGGGTTTTTCCTCTGCCGATCCTCCCTTGCGCGCAATGGCGGGACAGCCCAGGCTTAGGCAGACTCCGCAATCGGTGCACGCCTCCGGATCAATCCTGAGGGGGGGATACCTTCTAACGGCCTGGTTTTTAAGGAGCATGCAGGCGCCCCGCACGACAATGACCGAAGGGGCGTCGCGCCGCGTTTCTTCCTCAAGGGCATCCCGGAGCCGGCTTAAGTCATAGGCGTCGACGGTCCGCACATTTTCAATCCCCAGACCTTTTAAAAGGGTCTCCCAATGGATTTGCCGGGTCCGGTTCCCCGATGCGTCAAAACCGCTGCCGGGATGGTTCTGCCGGCCCGTCATGGCCGTGGTGAAGTTATCCAGTATGATCACCGTTGCGGGAATGGAATTGAAGGCCATGTTAAGGACCCCCCCCATCCCGCTGTGAAGAAAGGTGGAATCCCCGATCACCGCCACGACTTTACCGTGCTCTTCAGGCAGGACGGCTTCGATCCCGGCCGCCTGGTTGATCCCGGCCCCCATGCACAGGGTCGTGTGAATGGCTGAGAGAGGAGGGGCGACGGCCAGTGTGTAGCACCCTATATCCCCGGCGACAAAGAATTTTTTCCTGCTTAAAAGATGAAAGATTCCGCGGTGGGGACATCCGACGCACATTACGGGCGGCCTGACAGGGATCTGACCTTCAAGGCCCCTTTCCTCATCAGGTCCGGCATCCCTGGCGGTGTCAGGGGAATGGGAAATAAGGGAAACAGCCCGACGCACGGTTTGGGTCCCTGTTTCCCCGAAACGCGGGATGAAGGATTTTCCCTCGCACCGGATTCCCAGGAGCCTGACCCATTCCTCGATAAAGGGTTCGAGCTCCTCGACGACCAGGACGAGGTCAAACCGGGACGCGAAATCCCGAATGAGAACGGAGGGCATGGGGAAAACCAGTCCCAGCTTCAGGACTGAGGCTTCGGGTGCGGCTTCCCGAACGTAATTGTAGCTGATCCCTGAGGTGATGATGCCCAGATCCCCTCCCCTGAGCTCCATTGTGTTGAACGGGCAGTCTTCGGCGTAGGCGGCCAACTTGGCTATGCGGTCCTCCAGATCCGGATGCCTGGCCCTCGCGTTGGCCGGAACCATGACGTATTTGGCCGGGTTCCGGATAAGGCCTTTTTTGATGGGGGATCTTTCTCCGGAAAGCTCCGCAGCGCAATTTTGGTTGACTGCCGATTTTCCATGGGAAATCCTTGTGGTGGTCCGGAGAAAGACCGGAAGATCGAAATGTTCGCTAAGGAGGAAGGCTTCCCTTGTAAAATCGAGGGCTTCCTGACTGTCCGACGGTTCGAGCATGGGGATTCTGGCAAAGGAAGCGTAACGCCGGTTGTCCTGTTCGTTCTGGGAGCTGTGAAGTTCGGGATCATCAGCCGTCACGATGACAAGACCGCCTCCAACCCCGGTGTATGCGAGGGTGAAGATCGGGTCGGCCGCCACGTTGACCCCGACGTGCTTCATGGTCGCCAGGGCGCGGAAACCGGCGTAGGAAACGCCGCTCGCGAGTTCTACGGCAATTTTCTCGTTGGGGGCCCAGAAGGCCCTGATGCCCGGCTCCCGAACCAGGGTTTCGAGGATTTCGGTGCTGGGGGTGCCGGGATAGCCCGTGGCGAGGGTCGCGCCGGCATCAAGAGCGCCTCTTGCGATGGCCTCATTGCCGGACAGAAGCTTTGGCTTCAAAGCTCTTCCTTGTTGGCGGACCCGAGGGTGGCGCGGATTTTCGCCGCCCGATGGGCAAAAACCGTATCAGGGAACCGTTCCTCCAGTTCGTTGTAAAGGTCAATGGCGCGATCATTGTCTCCCATGAGCCGGCTGCACCTTGCGATGTCCATCAGGAGAAGTGCCTCAAGGTCGTCCTGGGCGGACCTCTCCTTCACCTCGTTGAGTAACTCCACTGCCTTTTCGTAATCCCCCTGGGCCTCATGGCATCTGGCGAGGAGAAGGGGGCCATTGAGGTCGAAAAAGAGAGCCTCATCGGCATCACGAATATTCTCCAGGAGAGGAATGGCCTCCCTATACCGGCCAAGATCAAACAGGACCCCGGCCTGGTAATAGGAAGCCGTCAGCCCCTGGGTGGTGTTTTCGTGGCGCTGGGCGACATCCTGGAATCTGGCAAGGGCCTGTTCCAGTTTGATGGAATCCTGGGGCACTTCTTCCGGGGAACCGGCCTGGGCAGGGGTCCAGTGAAAGCGCAGGGCAGCCGCGAGGTCCTCGTTGGCCGCGCGGACATTCCTTCCCTGGATCCAGAGAAAGCTTCCGATGATGACCAGGATAAGGATGATCGCCCCGAAACCGTAGCCAAGCTGGGTTTGATGGTCGGAGAGCCAGGACCTGAAAGTCCTTTCGTCCGCTATGATCTCCCGGGGTATGATCCCGGCTTTTTTGGATCTTCGCTTTCTGATGTCGCTCATTGGAATCCTCCGGAAAAAACCGTCCCTTGGTGATTTTTCGTCTGGTGATCTTTTTTCATCCGTTTCCCGTCACCTTTCTGAGGAGTTTTTCCGCGTTGGCAAAAGCCCCTTGAATGCCATCCTCTTCCAGCCCGGCCGCTGCCAGAATGACACGGGCATGATCCCTGGAAATAAGATCCTTCGGCTCATGGGCATCGGTGTTGATGACCAGGCTGGCGCCGTTTTCCCCGGCAACCCGCGCGACCCGGCCGTTGCCGGCGGAATGCCCCCTTCTCGCCGTGATCTCCAGGAGGACGCCGCTTTCGGCGGCGGCCGCGGCGTCTTCCCTGGAAAGCAGTCCCGGATGAGCCAGGATATCCACATCAAGGCATCTGACCGCCGCTGCATTGGTGCCCGGGGCCACCGGTTCGGTCACTGTTTCTCCGTGGACAATGACGAGGCGGGCACCCTGGTCGCGGGCATATCTCGCCACAACCGGGATCCTTTCCGGGGGGACATGGGTGATCTCGATGCCGGGTATGACCAGGATCCGGTCCTGGCCGGCCCATGCCTCGGCGGCACGGACAGCGCGGGCAACAAGGTCCTGGAGGTTGCTCTCGTCACCGTGATCGGTAAGGCCGATCGCCCGGTAACCCGCCGCAACCGCTCTTCGGATGAGTTCCGAGGGGACCAGAACCCCGTCGCTGGCAAAGGTGTGGGTGTGGAAATCGATCATCAGCAACGCTCGCCCAGCTTGACGTTTAATGTTTATGACTTCACAAGAAGTCGTTACCGAGCCCCGCGCGGGGCGCCCGGATCAAGGACTCGCATCGTAAGTCCTTGATCCGCGAGGAAAGGGAAAACCATGCTTTCCCTTTCCGGGAAGCGTTAAATCCCCGATTGGACTTTTTGCGACCCTATCAGGGGTTATAAACCGTTTTTCTAAGTATCACATGGCGTGGAGGGGAACAAGAAATATGAAGACCGGAAGGATGAAGGATGAAGGACGAAGAAAAAAGTGAAAATGGCCCATTCCTCCTTCATCCTTCTTCATTCCCCGGCCCCTTTCTCCCCTCCCAGCCAGGTGGCGAAGCGCCTGATCCCCTCTTCAATGGGGACCTTCGGTTCATAGCCGATAAGTCGACGGGCCTTTGAAACATCCGCATACGTAACGGGCACATCCCCGGGCTGGTCCGGGAAATTCTGGATTATGGCTTTTCTCCCGAGATTTTGTTCGAGCAAACCAATGAGCTCCCTTAAGGGCACGGTTCGGGACTCGCCGAGGTTGAAGATTTCATATCCCATTGGGGAATCCAGGGAGCGCACCACGCCGTCAATGATGTCACTGATGAAGGTGTAATCCCTGCGGCTGGTTCCATCTCCGAAGAGGGTTATGGGCCTGTTTTCCCTTATCCGCCGCGCGAACATGTGGATGGCCATTTCGGGCCTTTGCCTAGGCCCGTAGACGGTGAAGAATCGAAGGCAGGAAACCGGGAAGCCGTTCAGATAATGATAGGTATAGCACATCTGTTCTCCGGCCAGTTTCGTGGCCGCATAAGGGCTTATGGGCCGGGAAAGATCATCCTCTTCTGCAAAGGGGAGCTTTTCCCCCGCCCCGTAAACAGAGGAGGAACTGCCGAAAACAAAATGCCCCGTCTGATTGTCCCTCGCCGCCTCGAGAAGAACCGCGGTCCCCGCGATGTTCACGTCGCAGTAAAGGACCGGTTTGGCAATGGAAGGCCGGACCCCCGCCATGGCGGCGAGGTGCACCACCGCTTCCGGCTGGAATTCCCTGAAGGCTCTCCCGACCGCTTCCGGATCCCTGATATCCCCCTCCTGGAGGCTGAAGGAATCGTATGACGCCAGCGGCTGAATATTTCTCCTTTTTACGGCCGGATCGTAGAAGTCGTTGAAATTGTCCAGGACGTGGACCCGCCTCCCCTCGGCCAGAAGCCTTTCACACAAATGGGAGCCGATGAAGCCGGCGCCGCCCGTGACGAGAATCCGGGAAAAACGGCTCATGGATGGTCTCCGATCTCCACGACAGGAACCAGGGGTCCAGAGTTGTAAATGGGGAGATTCCCCGCGTGGATGTTTCCGGGAGTTCTTTTTGTCATAGTGTCCCTTTAAGCAAAGATTCGCAGGACGCAAAAAATCAGCCCGTCCTGCAACCCCGGCCCTTTTGCCTTTACGCCCTGGATTCCCGATTCTGAGCTGTTTCTCTGAACCCTGAACTCTCCACCCTGAACTTTTTTCTAGATTTTCCTTCCCATACAGTCGTAGGCAAAGCCCAAAGCCCTGACGGCATCGGGTTCATAGACGTTCCTGAGGTCCACGATCACAGGATTTTCCAGGAGGCCGTGGACCCTCTCCAGGTCCAGAAGCCGGAACTGGTTCCATTCCGTCACCACAGCCATGACGTCGGCCCCCCGGATCGCCTCGTAGGGGTCCTTGCAATAGGTGATCCCCTCATCCCCCAGGATCGCCCGGGCCTGGACCATCCCCTCCGGGTCAAAGGCCTGAACCGTGCCCCCCTCCCGGCGGATGCTGTTCACGATGACCTCGGAAGGCGCCGCGCGGAAATCGTCCGTCTCGGGCTTGAAGGCCAGGCCAAGCAGGCCGACCACCTTGCCCTCCACACTCCCGCCCAGAGCCTTTTTGATCTTTTCAAACCCCCTGTGGATCTGCCGGTTGTTGACCTCGACGGTCGCTTCGACGATCAGGGCCGGGGCCCCCAGCTCCCTCGCCATGTGGACCAGGGCGCTGTTGTCCTTGGGGAAGCAAGAACCGCCATAGCCAACCCCCGCCCGGAGGAACTTCGGCCCGATCCGGCCGTCCAGGCCCATGGCCTTGGCCACCACGTGCACGTCCCCGCCGATCTTCTCGCAGATGTTGGCCATCTCGTTGATGAAGCTGATCTTGGTTGAAAGGAAGGCGTTGGACGCGTATTTGACCAGTTCGGCCGTGGCGACGTTGGTGAAGACCATGGGGGTTTCAATGAGATACAGGGGCCGGTAAAGATCCCGGAGGATCGCCCTCGCCTGTTCCGAGTCCGTCCCGATGACCACGCGGTCGGGCCGCATGGAATCCCCGATGGCCTGCCCCTCCCGGAGGAACTCGGGATTGGAGGCAATGTCGAACATGTCCCCGGAAACATACTGGCTAAGAATCTTTCTGAGCCATTCCCCGGTCCCCACCGGTACGGTGCTCTTCATCACGATGACCTTGTAGCCGTTGATCGCCTGGCCAATTCCCCGGGCGGCGGCCTCCACGTAGGACATGTCATGGGTGCCGTCCGCCCTGGAGGGGGTCCCGACACCGATAAACACCACCAGGGACCGCTCCACGCCCTCCTTCAGATCCGTGGTGAACTGAAGCCGCCCGGCCTTCATGTTCCTCTGGACCATGTCCTCGAGACCGGGTTCATAGATGGGGATCTTCCCCTCCTGGAGCATGGCGATCTTCTTCTCGTCTACATCAACACATGTGACCTCCACCCCGAATTCCGCAAAACAGGTGCCCGTAACAAGCCCGATGTATCCAGTCCCGATAACGCAGATATGCATGGGAAACCCTCCTTAATGGAAACGTCCAATGTCCAACGTCTAACGTCGAACGTTAAAGGAAAAACTGGACAGGCAAAAGGGAAGAAAAAGCCAGAAGAAAGCGGTGAATTCCCCTCCTCTTTTCCCTGTTCTCACTTCCTCTTCTTCCTTCCTTTCACCTGTTTCTGATCCACCTCGGATGCCGGATCCCGAACTGCTGGATCTTGTAGTGGATGACCCTTTTGGAGATGCCCAGAAGCTTCGCGGCGTCCTTCTGGACGTAATTGCTCTTTTCCAGAGCCTGGATAACCGCCTCTTTCTCCAGGTCCTTGAGCTTCCGCTCGCCTCCCATCCGCCCAATGGAATCCCCCTCTCCTTCGGGAAGCTGGATATCCGATGGCTCCAGGACATCCTTGCCGCTCGTGAAAAGAGCCCTTTCCAGGACGTTCTTCAACTCACGGATATTCCCCGGCCAATGGTAGCCAATCAATTTTTCAACGGCTTTTTCCGAAAGGACGGCCGCCCGCCCGCTGTCGAGCTCAACCCGCAGGCGATCCAGAAAATAGCGGGCCAGGGCGCGGATGTCCTCTTTCCGGTCCCTCAACGGAGGCACGAAGACCACGTTCTTTTCCAGGATCTCGGCCAGTTCCGGCAGGAACCGTCCCTCATTCGCCTCGGTTTTCAGGTTCCGTCCGGTCGAGGCTATGACCCGCACATCCACCGAAATTTCCCTCGTTCCTCCAAAGCGTCTGAAGGAGGCCGTCTTCAGGAATTCGAAAGTCCTGGCCTGGAGGTCCGAGGGCATTTCCGCGATCTCCTCAAGGAAAATCGTGCCTCCACTGGCCTGCTCGATCCTGCCGACCCGGGCCGTGGTCGCTTCCGGGTAGGCGTTTTTCACGTGCCCGAAGATATCGCTTTTCAGGTGATCGGGATTCCGGATAGCCGCGCTGAGGCTTATGAATCCGTACTCGGCACGGTGCCCGTTAAAATGGATCGCTCCCGCTATCAGCTGCCGGCCGGTCCCGGTCTCCCCACGGATGAGAACGGGGTCAGGCTGGTCGGCCAGGGATTTGACCTGCCTGAAAACGTGCTGGATCCCTTCACTTTCCCCGACAATATCCCGCATCCTGTAGATGACATCCTGGGTATGGCGGAGATATTGGACCTCCCGCATCAGGCTCCTCATTTTCAGCGCCTTTTGCACCCTCATTGCCATCTCGGCGATGGCGAAGGGCTTTCGGACGAAATCGGAAGCGCCGAGTTCGAAGGCCTGAACCGGGACATCCGTGGTGCCTGTCAGCCCGGTAACGATGGCCCCGCAGTCGGGGCAGGCTTTTTTTCCCTCCTTGATCACCTCCAGCCCATCTTTCCCGGAGAGGGCCAGGTCAGAGATAACGATGTCGTAATTTCTTGCGTGGATCATCCGGACGGCTTTTGAGCCATCCTCGGCAAGATCGACCTCGTGCCCGGAATTCCGGAAGGCCGCTCCCAGACGATCCCGGATGTCCCGTTCGGAATCCGCGACAAGGATAATCGGCAATGGTTTCACCTCCAGAAGGACAGGATAAAAAAGGCCCTTATTTCATTTATGTAATAGCCGATAGGACTACAGGGTGTCAAAGGGGGAATGGAAATTAACGTCCAACGTTCAGGGCACGTTTACGGTTCATCGTTTATCGTTAATAGGGTCGCAAAAAGTCCAGCCGGGATTTTTTGCTTTTCGGAAAGGGAAAACGGGGTTTTCCCTTCCCTCACGGGTCCACGACATGTGGTCCCGGTCCTGGATCCGGGCGCCCCACACCCGGGGCGTGTTGATGGCTTTTTAAAAAACCATCAACGTTCAACGTGCCTTTTCCTCTGGGCTTTGGGCTTCGGACCGAACATGCGCCAAATGTCCGGCGAAAAAAAGTCCGGGGTGGCAGGCCATCGGTTCCTTCATCCCTCATCCTTCTTCCCTTTCCCCTATTCCGTTTTTTCCAGTTTCTTTTCCCATTCCCAGGCCGTGCGGATGATGTATTCCAGATCATCGTGCTCCGGATGCCAGGAAAGCCGATCCCGGATCAGGCGGCATTGGGCAACGATCTGCGGAGGGTCCCCTTCCCTTCTCCCCGTTTCCTTTACGGGGAAATCCCGTCCGGTCACCTTCCTGACAGAGTCTACCACCTCGCGCACGGAAAACCCGTGGCCGTATCCGCAGTTTAAAACCTGGCTCCGGATTCCTCCCTCCAGGCCCCGGAGCGCCAGCAGGTGGGCCCGGGCCAGGTCGTTGACGTGGATGTAATCCCGAACCCCCGTCCCGTCGAAAGTCGGGTAATCCGATCCGAAGATCTCAAGTGCGGGAATGCGGCCCAAAGCGGCCCGGAGAGCCCTCGTGATCAGGTGCGTCGGGTCCCGGTAGGCCTGTCCGATCCTTCCCTCCGGATCCGCTCCCGCGACGTTAAAATACCGGAGGGAGATATACGCAAAGGCGGGGACGGCATGGGCAGTGTCGGAAAGTATTTTTTCCACCATCATCTTGGAAGCCCCGTAAGGATTGACCGGGGCCAGGGGCGCCGATTCATCCACAGGGACCCTTTCGGGGGCCCCGTAAACGGCCGCAGTGGAGGAAAAGATCATGTTTTTCACCTTTTCCTCAACCATTATATTAATTAAATTAATGCTGTTTACAGTATTATTGATGTAGTACTTTAATGGTTTAAGGACGCTTTCATTCACCTCGATAAAGGCCGCGAAGTGGACGACCGATTCGGGAGCGAAGGAGCGGATCGTTTTCCGTAAAAGATCCTTATCGGCCAGATCCCCTTCCACCAAATCGCCGTGCAGGACCGCCCACCTGTGTCCCGTGGAAAGATTATCGTAAGTGAGGACCTCATATCCTGCCTCTCCAAGGGCGAGGACCGTGTGGGAACCGATGTAGCCGGCGCCGCCGGTCACCAGAATCCGGGGACGATCATCCATTTAAAAAACCTCCATTTCCCTGCCCTTCCCTTTACGGAAAGATGCTATGGGTTCTGCCCGGAAGTGTCAATGCAGCCCTTGGAAACTGGAATACTGACCCCGGCCTGACTACCTCCCGGAAAGATTAAAAATTTGATAATATTCTTTTTTTATCTTATACCTTTTAAGGGATTTTTACCCGGTTTACCGGGTTTTTGGGGGTTTGTCCTTGAAATTCGTCCTTTTCTTTTTCATCCCTTCTTTTCTGACCCTCACCCTCACGCCGGTTTTCATCAGCGTGAGCACCCGTTATGGTCTGCTCGATTACCCTGATGCCCGTAAAAACCACGCAGTCCCCACCCCCCTTGCCGGAGGCCTCATCCTGTTTCCTTTGGTTTTGGTCGCGACCACAATAGGCTATTCCGGCAATCCCCATCTCCCCCTGATGATCGCGGCTGCCGCCCTGATTTTTTTTCTGGGAATCGTCGACGATTTTAGAGGGGTGCACTTTTCAACCAAGTTTCTCGTCCAGATCACCGCGGCGTTTTTCGTCATGCAGACCGGAGCTCTTCTGCGGATAAGCGGCATTCCCTTCCTCAACACCCTTGGCCCCGATTGGGGCCATTTCTTCACGGTCCTGATCACACTGGGCTGGATCGTAGGGGTGACCAACGCGGTAAACCTTATCGACGGCATCGACGGACTTGCGTCGGGATTGAGTTTTAACGCCTTTATGGGAATGGGAGTCCTCTCCCTCACCTCCGGCAGAATCAGTTTGGCCCTGTTCTGCCTGATGATGGCAGGGGGACTCCTGGGGTTCCTGCGCTTTAACCTGAATCCTGCCAGGGCCTTCCTGGGCGACAGCGGAAGCATGCTCCTTGGTTTCACCTTCGCTGTGGTTGCGGTCCTGTTTTCCATGAAAACCACCACCTTCCTCATGATGGTAGTTCCGGCTCTTCTCCTTTCACTGCCCATGGCCGACACGACCTTTTCATTCGTGAGAAGGACGATCAAGGGGAAAAACCCCTTCAAACCCGACCGAAGGCATCTCCATCACAGGCTTCTCGATCTGAATTTTTCTGTAAAGCAGGTGTTGGGATTTTTCTTCGGCCTTTCCACAGTACTCGGGATCCTGACACTATGGTTAAACAGGTCCCGGGATCTGAAATATGTGGCCCTTGCCTTTTTCCTTCTGTCGGGGGGGATTTTGACGGTAAAGATTATGCAGATCGTTAATTTTCACGCCCGCATCCGGTGGGTCAACCGGCGGATTCGGGGTCTTGCCAGAAAAGCGACAGAGGGGACGGGAGGCGGGGCGGAGCGCTTTCGAAGGAACCTGGCGGTCCTCTTCGGATTAAGCGCCCTGAACCTGGCCTTAACATGGATAACCAATCGGCCAGGGAAACCGGCCTATTTCCTGATCATTGCCGGTCTGCTGATCCTCGGGTCCCTGGATTATGCCCTGGGGAGAAAGGAAAAAGAGAAACGGTATGAGATTATGCACACCGCCCTTTTCCTTTCCTGGGTCATGAATCAATCCATAATACTGGCATTTTTGCCTGGAAGCTACATCGGGAAAATCGAGACCGTTTTCCCGCCCATCCTGGTATTTTTACTCCTCGGTTTTTTCCTTCTGAAAACCGGTACAGTCGCGGTTTTCCTTCAGGATCCCATGGAAGTCCTGGCCCTGTTCACCGCCCTGGCTGGCGGCGAAATTTCGAGGAACCTTCTTGGCGAATTGTCCCCGGCGCCCGTCGCATTGGCCGTTTGCAACGGACTGGTCCTGTATATCCTCTCCAAGATGTACATGACCGGTTACTGGAGGCGTTCTCCCGTCCTTTCGGTCGTAATCTCCACCTGTTCTCTCTTTCTCCTTGGAATGACATGGACCGGGGGGTAACGTGAAGGCCGGCATCCAACGTTGATGGCTTCTCAAAAAGTCATCAACGCGCCCCGGTCGGGGCGCCCGAATCGAGGACTGTCGTCGTAAGTCCTTGATTCGCAAGGAAAGCGAAAATGACATTTTTCGTTTTCCCTGGTGCGAAAAGTACCACCTGGACTTTTTGCGACCCTGTCAACGTTGAACCTTACGGTCTCATCTGTTCGCTTCCGGCCACCCTGACCCCCATTCCCCGCAATTCCAGGATTTTCTTCTGGTAGGCCTCCTGGTCCAGAGGACGCGCGGCATCCACGATCAGGGTCGATGAAAAACCCTCCGCAACCGCGTCCCTCACCGTGAAATACACGCAGATATCACCGGCAAGGCCGCAGAAATACAGATCCTTCGCGCCTTTTTCCCTGAGATATCCGGCAAGACCCGTGTTTTTTAGCCGGCCGTTGTCGAAAAAACCGCTGTAGCTGTCGATCCCCGGATCCATCCCTTTTCGAAAGATGGCCTCGATGCGGGCCGTTTTCAGGTTCTCCGGGAATGCGGCCCCCTCCGACCCCTGGACACAGTGATCCGGCCAGAGGGTCTGCTCCATATCTCCGAGGATGATCGTTTCAAAGGGCCGCCGGTCGGGATGGTTGGAGGCGAAACTGAGGTGTTCCGGCGGATGCCAGTCCTGGGTCGCGACCACCAGGTCGAAGGCCCCCTGGATCCCGTTCACCGCCGGGATGATCCGGTCGCCCCCCGGTACGGGAAGGCTGCCCCCGGGAATAAAATCGTTCTGGATGTCAACCATGATCAGGCATTTCATCTTGCCCCCTCCCTGAGGCCGTCGATCATCCTGTCGCGCTCCCTTTTCAGGCCGTCGGAAAGGCCTACCTTGTAGATGTGGGGAAATTCAAAACGCCTGTACTCCGCCGGCAGCTTTCCCAGCCGTTCGCGGCAGTGCCGGGCAATGTCCTGAGTACTTCGTCTCGCGACGCAGCGCTTCCCTCCCTCCATCACTTTCTCCAGCAGGGGTTCCCTGCCGAAACCCTCGACGGAAAAAGACTTTTGTGGCTGGAAAGGATGATGGATCGCAGAGAAGTTTTCCTCGCCCGAAAGAGCCACCGCGTCGGCGCCGACCCAGGCGCCGTCCCCGTTGATGATGCGGTACACCTGTTTCCGGTGAGGGATGGTGATCTTGCCGATGTTTTCCGAAAGCTTTATCCGCGGTTTTCCCGACGCGAAGACAAGCTTGTAGACCCCGTCCAACGCCCCGTCGGGCTCCCCTATGACGAGACTGGTCCCGACACCGAAAAGATCAATGGGCGCCTTTTGTTCCAGAAGGCTTCTTATCACGTGTTCATTCAGCTGATTGGAGGCCGCGATCCTCACGTAGGGAAGTTGGCTGTCGTCGAGCATTTTTCGGCTCTTTGCTGCCAGCCAGGCCAGGTCCCCGCTGTCCAACCGGATCCCCTTCAGGCTTTGGCCCCGGTTTTCCATCTCCTTCGCCACGGTGATTGCGTTGGGAAGACCGCTGCGGAGGGTGTCATAGGTGTCCACCAGGAAGACGCAGTCGTCGGGCCGTTCCTCGGCAAAGTGGCGGAACGCCGTGATCTCGTCCTCGTAGCTCTGGACGAAAGAGTGGGCCATCGTGCCGGAAACGGGGATGCCGTAATCCCGTCCCGCGCGTACGTTGCTGGTCGCGTCGAATCCGCCGATAATCGCGGCCCGGCTGGCGTAATAGCCGCCCGGTCCCTGGGCCCGGCGCAGCCCGAAATCCACAAGGGTCCTGTCCCCCGCCGCCCATCTCATGCGGCTGGCCTTGGTCGCGATGAGGGTCTGGAAATTAAGGATATTCAGCAGAAGGGTTTCTATGATCTGCGTCTCGATGAGGGTTCCTTCCACCTGGAGGACGGGCCGCGCGGCGAAAACGATGTCCCCTTCCACGGAGGAATAAAGGTCCCCCCTGAAACGGAAGGTGCGAAGGTATTCCACGAACCGGGGATCCAGGCCCTGCTGCTCCAGAAAATCCAGGTCCTGGTCATCAAAATGCAGGATCTCTAAGGCATCAAGGAGATCCTCCAACCCGGCAAAGACAGCGTATCCACCCTCGAAGGGCAGCTTGCGGAAGAAATAGTCGAATACCGCCCTCTCGTCTTTGCGCCCCTTCAGGAAATAGACCTGGGCCATGGCAAGCTGATACTGGTCCGTGTAGCCGGCCGTGTAATCGAACATGCGAGGGTAATCGACGTTTGACATGGCCTTTTCGTCCGCCTGCGCCCCATAGTGTTGGAAACGCCCCCCGACCTGCCCGGGAGAGGGACGGGCCGGGGGGCTTCCTGGAAAAAATCCTGCGCCTTCCGGAGCGCCCGGGCTACCTTCGCGGGGCGGCGTCCTTTAAGTACCTGAAAAAGTCGCTTTCCGTCGTGAGGACAAGGGTCGAACCCGTATTAGTCCCCTCTTTGTAGCTTTCGATGGTCTGCAGGAAGGCGTAGAACTCGGGGTCCTTGCTGTAGGCCTGGCCGTAGATCTTCGTAGCTTCCGCATCCCCTTTTCCGCGGATCTCCTGCACCTGCCGGTAGGCCCCGGACCGGATCTGACGCAATTCCCTCTCCATCTCGCCGAGGATCTCGGCGCTTTGCCCCTCCCCTTCGGAACGGAACCGGGCGGCGATCCTCTTGCGCTCCGAGATCATGCGCTCGTAGACTTTCAGGCGGACGCTCTCCACATAGTCAAGGCGCTTGATCCTCACATCCACCAGTTCAATCCCGTATTGAGGGATGATCTTGCGGGCCTCCGTCAGGATGGTGCGGGTGATCTCCTCCCTGCCCCGCTGGATCTCCATCTTGATCTCCTCTTCCCGCTCCTGGACCACCTCCTCGAGCTCCACGTCCTCCGGGACTTCCCAGGAACTGCTTCGGACCAGTTCTACCAGCTCACTGTTGGACACCTGGTCGCGGACGACGGAGTCGATGATGTCATCCAGGCGCGACTGCGCGCCGGCTTCCGTGGCGACGCTCTCCAGGAATTTTTTGGCATCCGCGATCCTCCAGCGCGCCGTGGTGTCGACCCAGATGAACTCCCGGCCCTTGGTCGGGATCTGGTTCGGGTCCCCGTCCCAGACGAGAAGCCTTTTCTCAAAAAACCTCACCTCCTGGATAAAGGGGATCTTGAAATGAAGGCCTGCCTGGGTGATGGTTTGCCCCACCGGCCGCCCGAATTGCACGATAATGGCCTGCCTGCCCTCTTCAAGGATGAAGAAGGCCCCGGAGACAATCAGCAGAAGGATCAATACGGGAATTATTATTATTGCTCTTTTGACGGCCGGGTTCATCGCTGGCCTCCTTCCATGGACGGGGACGGAGCCGAGCCAAGCCCTATCCAGGGCACCATGGCCCTTTGATCCTCATCAATGATGTAGACGTTATTAACGTTTTTGAGAAAATCGTTCATGGCTTCGAGGTACAACCGGCGCCGGGTCACCTGAGGGGCCTGGCGGTATTCCGTGAGGATGGCCTCGAATCGATTGGCTTCCCCTTTGGCCCGGTTGACGCGTTCCGTCGCATAACCCTGGGCCTCGCTGATGCTCTGGGACGCCACACCCCTTGCCTTGGGGATTTCCTTGTTGGCCATCTCCTGGGCCTGGTTGATGGACCGCTCCTTGTCCTGCCGGGATTCGTTGACCTCGTTGAAGGCGGGCTTGACGGGATCGGGAGGGGTTACATCCTGCAGCTCCACGGTCACGAGGCGCACCCCGCATTTATAATCTGACAGGATTGCCTGGATGTCGTTTTTCGCCTCGGTGGCAATCTCCACGCGGGCCGTCGTCAGCACGCCGCTCCCAAGGCGGTTGCCTACGGAGCGCCGCATGACGGCCTCGGTGATATCCCTGATGGTCTTGGGCGTATTCCGGACATTGAATAAAAAGGCGATGGGGTCTTCGATGCGGTATTGCAAAATCCACTGCACGTCGATGACGTTAAGGTCCCCTGTGAGCATCAGGGACTCGCCCTGATAGGACTGGTCGCCGGCATAACGGGTCCTTTCCCCGGGGACGAGGTTCGCCGTCCGGAATCCGAACTCCTCTTTCAGGACGCGGGCGGTGGGAACCATTGTGGCCGTTTCGATCCCGAAGGGCCACTTGAAGTGAAGGCCCGGGTCTGCGGTCCTCATGACCCTTCCGAAGCGCTGAACGACGCCGGTTTCCTCGGGCTGGACGGTGAACCAGCTTGTCCAGCCGGCGATCCCGAGAAGGGCGATCACGATGATCGCCGTGAGGATGGGGCCTCCCTGATGAAATCCCTTGAACTTCTGCCTTATCTGCTCCAGGGATTCCTCCAGGGACGGCTGCTGCCCCCCTTGGGGCGGGTTCCATTTAAAAGCCATAAAAAAACCTCCTTTGGGTCGTCCGACCCGGGAAAATCGCATTGTGTTTAACATGAAGGAAAAAGGATAAAATTTTGGGAATTACCCCCAGCCTGCCTTTTACGCATGTTGTCTCTTGGCTCTGTGTTTCCTGGATCCTTTCACTATAACAGAAAGAGAATGAGCCGGATTTTTTTAATACCGGAATTTGGGCGCCAATATTTTTATTAATGTAAAACGTTAGTCTTCATGATTTAAGCTATTATTTTAAATATATAATTCGAAAACAATTCTTTTTCCTTCCTTAATTTTCAATCCTCAATTCCCCTTTTCAATTCCCCCCCGCGTTCCGGAGGAGGTACGCGATGATATCCTTCTGGTCATCTTCGGGGATTGGGGATCCGGTCCTCCTGTCGTGGTATCTGGACATGGTTTTAACAGTCCACTCCCAGCCGTCCCGATCCTTGGTCCTGGACAGAGTGCGCTGGGAATCGTGGCATTTGACGCAGTACCCCTCGAAGGCTATCTTCCCTTTTTCAGGGTCCGCGTTCCTGTCGGAATCCGCCGAAACGAATCCCGCTGTCAGGACGAGGACCGCAGCGGGGATCAGCCATAACATCCTTTTCATAGCCGTCTCCTTTCCTAGACCCTTTCGTTAGGGTCGAAGAGTTTCCGGTGTTCCTCGAGGGCGAACTTGTCGGTCATGCCGGCCAGGTAATCGCAGACCACCCGTTTTGGCCGCCCGTTCTCGACGATCTTTCGGAAAACGTGAGGCGGGAGCTGTTTCGGCTTGCCAAGATAGGCGTGGAAAAGATCGGTGAGGATCCTCTGGGCTTTCCCGGCCATCCGGATGACCCGGAAATGCTCATAGAGGTTCTCCTTGAGGAAGCCTTTGAGCTCCTGGTTCATTCCGTCCATTTCATCGCTGAAGGTGGCCACCCGGTCCGCGGCTTTGAGGAGGTCCTGCCGGTTTTCCAGACCCATTTCCAATATCCTTTTGCCGATGTTCTCCACCAGATCCGAGACCTGCCAGTTGATGATCCTCCTGATAGCCTCGTGCCTGAGCATGGCCCGCCCGATGTGGTTTCTTTCGGCCCGGATCCCCCGTGAGACCTCCTTCCAGAGGGTCACCCCCGAGAGCTGACCGGGATCGATCATGGAGGAGGTCAGGCCGTCATCCAGGTCGTGGTTGTTGTAGGCGATCTCGTCGGCGATCTCCACGATCTGGGCCTCCAGGGACGGCTGCGTTTCCCCGAAAAGGGAGGTTTCAGGGTCGTCGTAATCGGTGCTGTGCTTGGCGATCCCCTCCCTGACCTCCCACGTCAGGTTCAGGCCGGGGAAATCCGGGTACCGGTATTCGAGAAGGTCCACGATCCTGAGGGACTGAAGGTTGTGCTCGAATCCGCCTTCCTCGGCCATCATTTCGTCCATTACCCTTTCCCCTGCGTGCCCGAAAGGGGTGTGGCCAAGGTCGTGGGCGAGGGCCACCGCCTCGGCGAGGGTCTCGTTAAGGTCCAGGGCCAGGGCGACGCTTCTGCTCAACTGGGCCACTTCGAGGGAATGGGTCAGCCTCGTCCGGAAATAGTCGCCCTCATGGTAGAAGAACACCTGCGTCTTGTATTCCATGCGGCGAAAGGCGCTGCAATGGATGATCCGGTCGCGGTCCCGCTCAAAGGCCAGGCGGTAAAGGTGCTCCTCCTCCGGAAAGCGCCGCCCCCGGGAGAGGGAGTTGAGGGCTGCGAAGGGGGAAAGCTCCTGAGCCTCCTTGCTTTCTCTTTCACTCCTGAGCATCATTTGTCGACCTCAAAACTCCTTAAAAAACTTAAAGGGAATAGAGAATCAGCTTAACACGTTGAGGGCCTTGAATTCCACGACAGGATATGGGGGGCAGTTCTGAAAAGAGCACAAGGGAAAGGGAGAAGACAGTCCAGAGTCCAGAGTTCAGGGTTCAGAGGAAAAAATATTCCGGAGTCCGGAGGGATGGCATGCCGCGGGAAAAAGCACACGCGGGGACGGGGGGAAAAGGCAGAAAAAAGGTGACTGGTGATTCCCGTTTGACGTTGGACGTCGCTGTATTCGTTGGACGTTCGAGGTCGCTTTATCCGTTTGACGTTCCTTCCGGATTGCCTCGCTTGGTGCTGGCTCGCAATGACACCAGAAACAGGGAAACGCGATCTTCCTATCAATCACTACTGATCACCAATCACTAATTACTATTCACCAGGGGGGCGACGGGGGCCGGATCGATGGGCGATCCGCCGGGCACCCGGCATTCCAGTCCTCCGGGCTTCCGTCGCCTGGACTTTTCGTCACTCCTTACCTTTGCCGCCTGTTCCCCTCTCTTGCTCTGCGTATTAAGGCTTGTTGCCCCTGTCCCTTGCGAGATGCTCGATGATGTCGTCCATGGCGTCCTGGGGAATGGGGGAACCAAACCTTATGTTGTGGTTGTCGGACATCCGCTCCACGGTGGCCTCCCAGCCGTCCCTGTCCTTGGTCTTGGACATCGCCCGGGAAGCATCGTGACACTTCACGCAGTGCTCGGCGAAGGCCGATTTCCCACTTTCAGGGTCTCCTGCCTTCTTCCCCGATTCGGCGTTCACCCCCGCCGCCAGAAATACGACCGCCAACGGAATCAGCAAAAACATCTTTCTCATGGTTTTCTCCTTTCGTGGAAACTTCCCCTTAAGATCCAAACCTGCCGGTTAACAATCCTCCGGACGAACAGTTTCCCCTCACATTCCATGGCCTGAACCGCGTGCCCCCCGGACCTGTCAGATAACAATGGATTCAGTTTACCACGCGCAGGGCCAAAGGTTCCACAGTTCTTGATCTTTTAGGATCGTCCATAAAAACCACAGGACGGACTGGAAAGAAAGAAGCGGTATTAAAAAGGCGGGCCCCATTCGGGGCCCGCTCTGTTGGTGTTGAAGGGCTAAAGATCAGGGCTGGATGGCGATGCCCCGCGGTCCCTGGCCGACCGTGACCGTGCCGGCCGGAAGCATGGTGGCGCGGTCATAGACTTCCAATACATTCGTCACCGTACCGCTGTCATAACCGTGCTTCGGGCAGGGAAGGAAAATGAATTCATCCGTCATGGCAATGCCGTGCGGCATGTCCACGAGGGGAAGATGCAAAGCCCCGCTCCCCTCCCACTGAAAGGGAACCTCCGTCATGGAGGTTTCGGAGACACTCGGATCCCATAGAAGGCTCAGGCGTTCCAGCTCGAAGGGGGAACCGTAGTCGCCCCTCAGGCCCACCACGGCCGTGCCGCTCCCGTCTCCAACTCCGTATTCGTATTCATCGTCCTCATCAATGGCCCCGGGCATGCTATGCAGGTAGTCGAACCGCACCCGGCCGTCATCGAAAACGACCGCCTCGAACACCGTCACTGTACTGGTTGCGTACGAATCGCTATCTGTGGCTGTGGACCACTGGAATACCACGTGGTCGGCAAACGTCCGATGGGAATAGTTGAAGTACCCGTCCCCGCTGTCAAGGTCCTCATTATTGGGGGCAAAGCCCAGGATGTTTTCTGCACCTTGATCGTAACTGTAATCCGTATCCAGGCCAAGGTTTCCATTTGAGCTGAAATAGATGGTGTCGTAATTGGCGCTCATAAATGGGAAGGAGAAAGGCAGCGCGACCTCGTAGGAACTATCGTCGTCCTGGGCATAATCGTAATCGTCCCACGTCAGGTCGGTGTCTACAATGGTCAGGGCCCCGTTATCATATTCCGTGTTATAGGAAAGGCCGTTGGAAATATAAAGCTTGCCTCCTTCAAGGAGAAGGCCATTGGCCACTTCCGCGACACCCAGTGGAAGGAACGTATCCATCATTGAGTCGGTCACGGTGTTCCAGACAGGGATCTCGTACTCATCATAGGATCCGAGAAAAAGCCGGCCATCCTCGTCCAGGGCCATATCGTAGAGGTAAGAATACCCAGGAGTCCAGTTGTCGACCTCTAAGCCCGAGGCGATCTCGATCTTGGACAAGTTGTTGTCTCCTTGGTGGGCCGCCACGTACAAATAGTCCCCGTCGTTGGACACAAGGATGGGCCCGCCATTGGCGCTGATAGGGATGGTATCGACTTCGGCAGGTGTTGACCCGGCAACGAGCACCTTGGACAAAATGGAGGAGGAATCGTAGGCGACATAGAGATAGCCGTCCGGTCCAATGACCCCGTCGTAGGCGCGGTCGCCGGACAGGGTTACGGTTGCGAGGACAGCCTGCTGGTTCATGGACACGATGGAAACCATGGCCGGCTCACCGAAGCAAAGGACATATGCCTCGGAACCGTCCTGCGACATCACGACCTCAAAGGGAAAATCGCACTCCGCGTCTATGGTTCCTGCAGCTTCAAGGGTTTCGGCATTGAAGAAGGTGACGGTATTGCCATCGGAATCGACTGTTATCCCCATACGGATTTTATCCTCATCATCGCCTCCCCCATTGCCGCAGGCGATCATACCAACGGCCAGCATGAGGGACATGATCAATACAAAAACAGTTGTTCCTCTTCTCATTAGTCACTCCTTTCTTCCGATTCGTCTAAAGGGTTCGGCGATCAAAAGTATCCCGAGGCAGCTCTTTTCTCTTTGCACCCCTCCTTTCCCGGCGACTGATGTTTTATAGTTACTCATCCCTAGAAAAGAGAAACGGCCGGCACCAGTGCCGACCGTCGAAAGACTCGATTCCCTTTCCATACCCCGCTCCAGAAAGGGCTCGACCCATTTCTGACAAAAACCACCAACCGCTATCTCCCCTCTGCTGACCCCCGAAAAAGGACCGTTTACGGCAGGCGAATCAATATTGCCAATAATACTACAGGGGCCGGACCGAGGGCAACAGGAAAGACTGGTTTTTTCGGAAAATAGTTTTTCCGTGCGGCTTCTGGAACAACGGGGAGGCAGAAGAAACGGAGGATTGAGGAAAGAGGATCGAGGATTGAGGAAAGAGGATCGAGGATTGAGGAAAGAAGATCGAGGATTGAGGACAAGCTCAGAATTGGCAACCGGTGACTGGTGCCTTTAAGAACAATCCGGGCATCGGACCCCGGACGTTGGGCAAAAGGAAACAGTCCAAGGGCCAAGTTGGGAAGCCGGGAACTCCAAAATCTGAACCCTGGGCTCTGAACACCTTGGTTTCCCGCATCCTTGCCGAAGAAGGATGAGCCTTTTCTCTGAACCCTGAACGCTCAACCCTGAACTGACCCGAATTTTATTCGGTAACGACCTTCCTGAAGTCGGCTACCCTCGCGAAGAGGCCGGAGATGCCGGCCAGCAGGGCCAGGCGGTTTGCCTTCACAGCCGGGTCCTTGTCCATGACGAGGACCCCGTCGAAGAAAGCGTCCACAGGCTTTTTAAGCTCGGCGAGGACCTTCAATGTTTGGGGGTAATCCCCTCCCCCCAGAAGAGACCCCACCTGGCCGGCCACTTTCCGGGAAGCCTCCAGCAGTTCCCGCTCCGCGGGGTGGACGAGGAGCTTCGGGTCCACCTCTCCCCCAAACCCTTCCGGGATTATGTTCATGACCCGCTTGAAGGACATCATGAGATCGGCAAAGCCCGCTTTACGGCTGAACTCCCCAAGGGCCTTCACCCTTGCCGCAGCGTCCACCGGATCGGCCCATTGCCCCTGGATTACGGCTGTCACCAGGTCGTGCCTGGACCCGCGCCCCGTCAGGAGGTTGTGCAGACGCCCGCGGAAGAACTCCTCCATGCCGGCCAGTGCCCGGTCCTCGGGGATGTCGGTTTTCCCCTCCAGGAGCTTCAGGGACGCCTTGAGGAGGCCCCTCAGGTCCACGCGCCACCCCCGGTCCATGAGGATGGCGATGATGCCCAGGGCGTGCCTGCGAAGGGCGTAGGGGTCGGCGGTACCGGTGGGGGTGATCCCGATCCCAAAGCATCCGCAGATGGTGTCCAGGCGGTCGGCGATGCTCACGACGGCGCCCCCGAGGGTGGCCGGGGTCCGGTCCCCCGAAAAACGTGGATAGTAATGCTCCAGGATCCCGTCGGCAACGGCTTTTCCCTTCCCCTCGGCCAGGGCGTATTCCCTGCCCATGACCCCCTGCAGCTCCGCGAACTCCCCCACCATGTGGGTCACCAGGTCGCCCTTGCACAGGAAAGCAACCTCTCCCACCTCGTCAAGGGCCTCCGGAGCGACCTTTTTCGCGATATCCCGGGCCAAAGCCGAGAAACGCTCCATCTTCTCCCAGGAGGTCCCCAGCTTCTCCTGGAAAACGACGGTCTTGAGCTGTTCGACCCTCTCAGCCAAGGAAATCTTGAGGTCCTCGGAAAAGAAGAACATGCCGTCTTCCAGACGCGCCCGCAGGACCCGTTCGTTGCCTGCGACGACCACCCCTGGATCGCGTGCCTTGTTGTTGCTCACCGTGATGAAGGAGGCCTTGAGCTTGCCCCCCCGTCCCTCGACGGGGAAATAGCGCTGGTGGGAGCGCATGGAGGTGACCAGGACTTCCCGGGGAAGGGCGAGGTATTTTTTGTCGATCTGCCCCCGCAGGACCACCGGGTATTCCACGAGGTAGACGACCTCCTCCAGGAGGTTCTCCTCCCCTACCGGCTTTCCCCCGGCTTCGGCGGCGGCTTCGCGGACGGCCTCGCGGATGGCTTCCCTGCGCTCCTCCGGCTCCAGGATCACCTTCCCTTTCCGGAGGACCCGGAAGAAATCCTTGGCATCCTTGACTTCAAAGGGCCCGGGCGCCATGAACCGGTGGCCCCTGGTGGACCTGCCCGCACGGATCCCATCCAGATTAAAGGGTACGACCTCGGACCCGAAAAGACAGAGGATCCAGCGGATGGGCCTCGCGAAACGCAGGGGGGAGGACCCCCACCTCTGGAACTTCGGAAAATGAAGGGATGTGATGAGGCCGGGAACGATGCGGACCAGGACCTCTGCCGCCGGGCGGCCTTCCTCCTCCTTCACGGCGGCGACATACTCGCCCTTCGGGGTGGAAACGACCTTCAGCTTTCCGATATCGACTCCCTGGGAGCGGGCGAAGCCCTCCGCCGCCTTCGTGGGGTTCCCTGCCACGTCGTAGGCAACCCCCCGTGCGGGCCCGAGGATCTCCCGGACGGCCGATTCCTGGGCCTCGGCAACCTTTGTGATGTGAAGGACAAGACGCCTGGGGGTGGCGTAACCCCTTATTTCCCCAAAAAAGAGCCTTGCCGCCGAAAATTCCTTTCGGGCGAGTTCTTCGAGCTGGCGCATGGCCGGAGGCAGGTACCCTGCGGGGATCTCTTCCGTTCCGATCTCGAGGAGAAGGTCGCGGGTCATCGGCGGCCTCCAGCTGTCCTTTTCCTGTCCGGAAGGAGGTTCTTCCCCATAAGGGGGTGTCCCATGGCCTCCCTCTGGGCCACGTAGGCCTCGGCGCAAGCGCGGCACAGGTTCCGGACCCGGTGGATAAAGCCCGTGCGCTCGGTAACGCTGATTGCCCCCCGTGCCTCGAGGAGGTTAAAGGTGTGGGAGCATTTCAGGCAGTAGTCGTAGGCCGGGAGAACGAGGCCCTTTTCAAGGGCGGCTTTCGATTCGGCCTCGAACCTGTCGAAGAGTGAAAAGAGCATGGCCGTGTCGGCAACCTCGAAGTTATAGGTGGAGTGCTCCCACTCGCCGCGGTGGTGCACGTCGCCGTAGGTCACCCCGTCAGTCCAGATGAGGTCATAAACGTTGTCGATCCCCTGCAGGTACATGGTGATCCTTTCCAGCCCGTAGGTCAGCTCCCCGCTGACGGGGTCGCAGTCGAGGCCTCCCGCCTGCTGGAAATAGGTGAACTGGGTGATCTCCATACCATCCAGCCAGACCTCCCAGCCCAGGCCCCAGGCGCCGACCGTGGGGTTTTCCCAGTCGTCCTCCACAAAACGGATGTCGTGCTTCTTCGGGTCGATCCCCAGGGCGTAGAGGCTGTCGAGATACAGGTCCTGGATGTCGTCCGGGGAGGGTTTGAGGATCACCTGGTACTGATAGTAATGCTGGAGCCTGTTGGGGTTTTCCCCATAGCGTCCGTCGGTGGGTCTCCTGGAGGGCTCCACATAGGCGATGTTCCATGGTTCCGGGCCAAGGGCCCGCAGTAGAGTGGCCGGGTTCAGGGTTCCCGCCCCCACCTCGAGGTCGTAGGGCTGGCCGATCAGGCATCCTTTCCCGGCCCAATACCCCTGAAGGTCGAGGATCACCTGCTGGAAGGTCTTTCCTTTCATAAGTCCCCTTTTCTCCCATTGGAAATGGCTGTCGGAAAGTCAGGAAAGCGCACATTTAAAAGGGAATGGGAAGATCTGTCAAGAAATCATGAGTCAAACGTCCAACGGAAAAAAGACAAGTTTACGGTTCAACATTTAACGTGAACCTTTTCAACGCGTTGGCGCAAGGGGCCAGATTTCCCACACCCGTTCAATTAACATTCGTTGAACGTTACATCTTTAACGTTCAATGGAATCCTTTGATCGTACGTGTGGCCCGCCTTATCATCGCTTTGGCGCAAGGGCGAGGCTGGTTCACGTCTCTTCGGGATAATTTACTTTCGACGTTTAACGTTCGACTTCTTTTTTAAACCAGATTCGCCGCAGTCCTGGGGGAAAACCCGAGGTGGTGAACGGAAAAACGCTGGAGTTCCCCGAAAATGCGTTTGGCCCGTTCCTCGTCCACGGCCAGGATGGAAAGGATACCGGGCCTTTTTTCGAGGACGAAGCGCAGAAGGTTGAGGTCCCCCTGGGAAAGAGGCGTCTCCCCTTCCCCGGCCCGGCACCGCTGGTGGACAAACCCCCCTCGAGGGGGATCGATGACGACGTTTCCCTCCAGGGTTTTTCCGCATTCCCGGCAGGCGGCGGTGTCCGGGGCCAGCCCCAGTTCCCTCAGAAGTCGGCTCTCGAAGAAAAAGAGGCTCCGGTAGATCCCCGCCCCCTTTTCCAGCATTCCGAGGATGACCCGGAGGAGCCCGAAAATTTCCCTCGCCGGGTCGTCCTCCTGAACGCACCTCGACACTATCTCGCCGACATATGATGCGGCGCATAGGCGCAAATAGTCGGACCTGATGCCGAGGAAGGTCTCGAGGACCTCGGAGGACCTGACGCGCTTTAACCTTGAGGGATCCCGGGGAATCCCCACCTCCAGATGGCTCCGGACGAAAAGGTCCAGGGAGGCGGTTTTCCCCTTTTTCAGGTTGCCCGCCGAGGAAGCCGCCGCCCGCCACAGGCCGTGGTCCTTCGTCAGGAGGGTCAGGATCCTGTCCTCCTCACCCACGTCCACCGAGGAAAGGACGATGGCCTCATCCGCAAGGAAGGATGGCATATGCCTCAGGTGAGGATCAGCGTGGCCGTGCTCAGGTACAACAGGATCCCGAGGCTGTCCACGGCGCTGGTGACGAAGGGCCCTGTGGCCACTGCCGGGTCGATCTTCATGGCGTTGAGTGCAATGGGTGCAAGAGTCCCGATTGCGGCCGCCATAACCATGGATATGAGCATACTGACGCCGACCACGAAGCCGAGATAGCTCACGTCGCCGAATTGCAGGTAGGTGAGCAGCATAAGGATTCCGCCGTAAATGATTCCGAGGACCATGGCAACAGAAAGCTCCTTGAAAACCACCCTCATGACATCCTGGGCGCTGATCCTGCCGGTGGCGAGACCGCGGACAACGATAGTCATGGAGGTGCTCCCGATATTACCCCCCATTGCGATGATAATGGGCAGATAAAACGCCAGGGCGACAACTTCCTGCAGGGTGGCGTTGAACATATTGAGGAACTGGATCCCTATCACCTCCCCCAGAAAGGCCACCAGGAGCCAAGGCAACCTCATCCTCGCCCTGATGAAGACGGAGCGGTTCAGGTACTCGTCCCCGGTACCGACCATCTTCATGATGTCTTCGGTGGCCTCGTGGCGGATGACATCGATGACGTCGTCTACTGTGACGATACCCAGGATGCGCTTCTCCTGGTCAACGACGGGGACCGCCAGCAGGTCGTACCGCTCCACCAGCTTGGCCACCTCCTCCTGGTCGGTCTCCGGACTGACTGAAACCACCTCACTGGTCATGATCCTTTGAAGCCTTGTCTGCGCCGGGACCATGAGGAGCTGGCGCAGGGAGCAAACCCCCACCAGGTGTCCGCTGCCGTCTACCACATAGAGGTAAAAGACCATCTCCGTTGCCTCTTCCCCCCTGCCCTGGAGGTTCTCGATGGCCTGGGAGACGGTCAGTTCCTGGTGGAGGGTGAAGCAGTTGGTGTTCATGATGCGCCCGGCGGAATCTTCCGGGTACTGGAACTGCTCCTCGATGCTTTCGGCTTCCGTGTCCGAAAGGTGGACCAGGATCTCCTCCTTGACCTGCGGATCCACCTCTTGCAGGAGATTGACCTCGTCGTCAGGATCCATCTCCTGGAGGATTTCGGCGGCCTTTTTCCGGTCCAGCTGAGTGATGATCCTCGCGGCGGTTGGGGTATCCACATGGCTGATGATCTCAGAAGCCATGTCGGAATTTTCAAGGAGCCGGAAGATCTTTAACTGCTCCACCTCGTTGAGGTACCGGTAAAGATAGGCGATATCCGCGGCGTGCATTCTCTGGAGGATGTTGCGGACGTTCCGGTTTGCGCCCCGTCGCAACAGCTTCCTGATGTTCTCGAGCAGTGTGTCCAATTTACTGATGTACATAGCCCACTCCTGGCGAATTCAAATTGAAACCGGAAAGGTGAACCGGCGTCCCTTCGGCCGAAAAGCGTAGCGGTCAGCTGTAGCCAATGAGCCTAAGCAGGGGCTCCCGGTCGGGCCAGTCCTTCTTGACCTTGACCCTGATCTCGAGAAAGACCCTCTTGCCCATAAGGGCTTCCATCTCCGGCCGCGCCGCCGTCCCCACCTCCTTGAGCATCTTTCCGCCCTTGCCGATCACGATCCCTTTCTGGGATTCCTTTTCCACGAAGACGGTGCAGCGTACTTGGACCAGATCCTCCTTCAAGGGTTCAATCCCCTCGGCCACCACGGCCGTCGAGTAGGGGATCTCATCCCTCGTCCGGTCAAAAAGCTTCTCCCGGACGATCTCGGCGAGCCGGAAAGCCAGCGGCAGGTCGGTCACCATCCCCTCGGGAAAATAGGGGACGCCCTCCGGAAGGTCCTCGACAATCAGGTCCACAAGCTTCTTTATCCCCTCCCCCGTAAGGGCGCTGATTTGCAGGGACTTTTTAAACAGGTGGTCATTCTTCAGGTCCTCAAGACGGCGCGAAGCCTCTTTGACCCCTGCGGCATCCACCTTGTTTACCAGTAGAAAACAGGGGATGCCCGGGTTGGATCGGAGGGTAGCAAGCGCCAGTTCATCCTCCCGGCCCAACGGCCTGGTGGCGTCGGTCATGAAAAGGATCAGATCCACATCCGCGGCCACCTGCGCAACGATCCCCTTCATGGCCTTGCCGAGGGCCCTCGCGGAATCGTGAACCCCCGGAGTGTCGAGGAATATCACCTGGGCCCCGGTGCGGTGAAGGACTCCGAGGACCCGCGTCCGGGTCGTCTGCGGCTTACGGGAAATAATGGCGAGCTTCTCCCCGCAGAGCCTGTTTAAGAGGGTGGACTTCCCCACATTGGGACGTCCCAGGATCCCCACAAAACCGGAGCGAAAACCGTCACCCATCACCCCTCCCTTAGATTCTCAAGGGCCAGGGCCGCGGCGGCCTCTTCGGCCCTTTTCTTGCTGCGCCCTGTCCCCTGACCGAGGAGCCGTTGGTGATGGTATACCCTCGCGATGAAGCGCTCATCGTCCTGGCGGCCCGGGTTTTCCAGAACCTGGTAAACAGGGACGTCTCCGGAAAAACGTCCCTGCAGGGTTTCCTGCAAGGTGGACTTGGCCCCTTTCAGGCTCTGTCCGGGCTGCGGCAGGTCCTGAAAAAGGGGGATCAGCGCTTCCCTCACCCGCGTCCAGGCGCCGTCGAGGAACAGGGCCCCGGCAAGGGCCTCGAAAGCGTCGGCGGCCACGGTTTCTTGCGCCACAAGGGGAGCCGATTCCAGGCTGGGCCCCACCCGGACAAAATCGATTAGATCGATCCCGAAGGCCAGTTCCGCCAGGTTTTCCCGCCTGACCAGCTCAGCCCGAAGAGTGCTCAGGTCCCCTTCCCCGGCATCGGGGAACCGTTCCATCAGCAGGCCCGAAACCACCAGCTGCAAGACCGCATCCCCCAGGTATTCCAGTCTCTGGTTGTCGGGACCCGGACTTTTGCCCTCTTTGACAGCCGAGGGGTGGGTCAGGGCTTCCACCAGAAGGGAAGGGTTCCGGAAGGTGTACCCCATGGTGTTTTTGATCATGGCGAGGGCTTTTTCATCACGGTCATCCAATGGCGATAATCTCCTCAACAGCCTCCCGGAAACCCTTCGGACCTGCGCCCCTGGTTCTCGCGGCAGCCTCCGGAGGGATTGCGGGATCATGGGAACCGTCGGGCTTCCCGACCAGAAAACCCCTATCGACCGCCAGAAGCATGGACAGGTCGTTCTGGCTGTCCCCAACGCCGACGGTCAGGACATCCGGGAATTTCTCCCGGAAAAGGACGATGAGGATCCCCACCGCCCGGCCCTTGTCGCACTTTCCCGAAGCGTGGCAAAACCGTCCCCCCCTCGTGATGACCAGGCCCCTTTTTTCCGCGAGGGGAACGAGGCGGTCAAGATCCTTTTCCTTCTCCAGCACAAAGGGCTCCTCGTATTCCCGGTCCATCGCTCCATCCAGTTCCTCCTGGACTTTAAGGCCCGAAAGACGGGAGATCTCCCGGGAGGACATGTCGCCGAAACCCCTGACGCGGACTCGGGCCTCAAGGGCAGCCTCCTTGAGCTTTTCCCGGACCTCCCCGATGGCTGTCCCCAGGGGCACCCTCCACTCACCCTTCTCCTTGACCCCTCCCTCCGGTATCCTTTCGAAATACCCTTCCGGGATCACGAGGCCGCACCCGTTTTCGCAGACAAACGGCCCCTCAAGAAAAAGGGCCTTCATCCACCACCGGATTTCAGAGGCGGTTTTGCTGCTCACAGGAACGAGGGGAAAACCTCTCCTCACAAGCAGGTCCACGGCAGAAACGGCGAGACGGACGCTGAACGTCTCGTGATCGAGGAGGGTCCCGTCCAGATCGCTGAAAACCACCACCTGCCTCATGGTACCCCCTCCGGAAGGTAGCGGGACAGTTCCATGGTAAAAGTCCCCCTCCCCTGGGTCAGGGACCGGAGTCTGGTCGTATATCCGAACATCTCTTTCAGGGGGATGCTGGCCGAGATCCTTTCGAGGGGCCCTTCCTTTTTGACCCCTCCAATGGTCCCGCGCATGAGGGTAAGGCTTCCCATGACCTCCCCCGTAAACTCTTCCGGGGTTTCCACCTCGACAGCCATGATCGGTTCGAGGAGGACAGGGCCCGCCTCCCTGAGGCATTGGTTCAGGGCCGAGGAAGCGGCCGCTTTCAGGGCAATTTCGGTGGATTTTTCGGGGTGATACCGGACGTCGAGGAGGGTTATGAGGATGTCGATGACGGGATACCCTGCCTTGGCCCCGCTGCCGGCCGCCTCCACGGCGGCGGTTTTGATCCACCTCCTCGCCTCTGGAGGAAGGGCCCCTTCCTCCAGAGCATCCATGAACCGGATGTCTCCCGTCCCCGGGGATGGCTCGACCTGGAGGGTCACCGTAGCCTCGTGCTCCTTGCCGGCGACCTCCCTTAAAAAATGCTCCGTCCTTTTCACCTTCATACTGATCGTTTCCCGATAGGAAACCTGGGGCCGACCGACCCTTCCCTGGACCTTGAATTCTTCAAAGATCCTCTGCGTCAGGACCTCCAGATGGAGCTCTCCCATGCCGCTGAGAATGATCTGGCCCGTCTCCTCATCCCTTTTCACCACGAAAGTCGGATCCTCCTGGGCAAGGACCTCAAGGACCGCCATGAGTTTTTCCTCTTCCCCCGCACTTCTGGGTTCAATGGAAACAAAGATCACGGGTTTGGGAAAAACAGGCTCCTCCAGGTTGACGGGATCGGCCGGGTCGGAGATGGTGTCGCCGGTCCTGGCCTTTTTCAACCCTACCAGAGCCACGATGTCGCCCGCCTTCATTTCCCGGATCTCCTCCCGCCTGTTGGCGTGCATCCGGAGGATCTTCATGACCCTTTCGTCGTCCCCGGTCCTGCCGTTCAGGATTTTTTCCCCAAGCCGGCAGATCCCCGAATAGACCCGGACATAAAAAAGGGTCGGCCTCCCGGCAAAAGCCATGATCTTGAAAACCAGCCCGCAAAAAGCCTCGTTTTCAGAAAGTTCCCTTGCCCTGGGTTCCCCCTTCCAGCTTCCCGCCACGGGGGGAAGGTCAAGAGGGCTGGGCAGGTAACGGTTGACGGCGTCCAGAAGGGGCTGGACACCTTTGTTCTTAAGGGCCGACCCGTAGAGGATCGGGACGACGCGACCCCGGATCGTCCCTTCCCGGATGCTCCGGATGATCATGTCCCGGGTTATCTCCCGGCTTTCCAGGAAAAGGGAGAGAATCCCGTCGTCCCACTCGGACAGTTTCTCCAAAAGACGCTCCCTTTGCTTTTTGGCGGCATCGGCCAAACCCTCGGGGAGGGGATTTTTCTCCATCGCATCCCCGTTGGGCCCGCACCATCGGAGAAATTCCATCCCTAGCAGATCGACAACGCCCTCGAAATCGGCGCCTTCCCCCACCGGGAGCTGAAGAGGAAGGGGATCCCCTTTAAGCACATCCCTGATTTCTTTAAGCACTTTCTCATGGTTGGCTCCCAACCTGTCCATTTTATTAACAAAAACTATCTTTGGAACCCCGTACCTGTCCGCCTGCCTCCAGACCTTCTCAGACTGGGGCTGGACGCCGGCGACCGCACAGAAAACCATCACAACCCCATCGAGGACCCTCAGGGATCTTTCAACCTCGGCGGTGAAATCGACGTGCCCGGGGGTGTCGATGATATTGATGACGCAATCCTTCCATTGGCAGGTGGTGGCCGCGGAGGTGATAGTGATGCCTCTTTCCTGTTCCTGGAGCATCCAGTCCATCTGGGCGGACCCTTGGTCCACCTCACCCATCCGGTGGATCTTCCCTGTGTAATACAGGATCCTTTCGGTGGTCGTGGTTTTCCCGGCGTCTATGTGAGCGATGACCCCGATATTTCTAAGATTCACTGGCAACATGGAAAATACCTGCGTTTCGGCAAAGACCTGCGAGTTCCGCTGGAAAAACCCCCCGGGTAAAATCCGGAAAGGGCTGGCCCGGGTGATTCTCAAAGGGGTAAAAGGGGGAAGGTTCCAGAAACACAAAAGAAGAAAAAGTAGAAGTATTACCGATCCCTTGCCGTTCTAATACTTCTGCTTGCCCTTCGATCGGGCCCTGTCCTTTTTAACCGGTTCTTTCGAGATGGCCGTTTTTCCCCTCTTCCCCTCTCCTTTCCCGTCAAAGGTTATCCCTGGTGATAACGTAGCTGGTGATTACCTGCCCCGAGGATCCGGGCGGGCCGAAATTCCTTCCGTTGAGCTCGAAAAGGAGACCGCCGGCGTTGCCGATAAAAAGAGTGATCCTCTCCGTGGCGCGCAATCTTACCTCATCCCCCGTTTTCATGATGGTTTCCCATGGTTCCGAGGCATCCGTCTGGATGCGAAGCCAGGTCCGCTCGATGGCCCGGATCGCGAGATCCAGTTCTTCTATCTCCTCTGGAGCAGGAGGCTCCGGGGCGACAAAGGGCGCAGGTTCCTGAACAGGGACGGGAGCGGGTATTCTCTCGATGGCCGGCTCAGGCTGGGCTGCCAAAGGTTCCGGCTGGGCTGGAACAGGTTCCCCGTTGCGGCCGTTTCCATAAAGCCAGATCCCCCCCAGAACAAGAAGGAGAAGAACGCCCACTGTCAGCCACAGGGGAAAGGCCTTTCTGGGACCGGGACTCTTATCCTCCCCCTCCAATTCCTTTTCCTCCAGACCGGTCACCATTTCCAGAAAGGGACCGGGGTTTTGCCCCAGTTCCCCGCAGATGGACCGGATAAAACCTTTTACGAAAAAGGTACCCGGCAGGAGATCAAGCCTGTCTTCCTCCAGGGCCTCGATGTTCCTTGCCCCGATACGCGTCCGTGAAGCAAGCTCGGCGACCTCCAAACCCGCCTCGATCCGGATCTGCCGCAGGCTTTCCCCAAGTGTTTTACCCGTGGCACGGGTTTCATTCGATAAGGTCAAGATATCCCTGCGCCAATCTTCCCTCTTCCGACTTCGGATCCACGAGGTCCATGACAGCCTGAAACTCCCTTTTGGCCGCTTGCACATCCCGTTCCTTGAAGTACACCATTCCCAGGTTCAAACGGGCCCCGGAAAACCTGGGGAGCCTTTCCACAAGATCCAGGAGGATTTCCTTTGCCCTCGCCGTGTTTCCCTGTTCAAGAAAAATAGTGGCCATCTTGTTTTCCGCGTCCGGATGCTCGGGCCTCGTCTCGAGGGCCCTTTTGAGAAAGTCCAAGGCCCTGGCCGGATCCCCTTTTTTGTAATAGGCCCATCCGATGATGGTCATGGCCTTTTCCGGGGTTTCGTAGGTTACCTCTTCAAGGGCCCTTTTGCCCGCGTTTATGGCCTCGTCGAACTGACTGTTCTGAAGATAGGAAACGGCCAGATTGTTGTAGGCATCCGCATAATGGGCATCCAATTCGAGGGTCCGCTGAAATTCCTGGATGGCAAGTTCCAGGTCCTTTCTCAGCACGTGGAGGGTTCCCAGGGCAAAATGCACCTCGGGGTTTTCAGGGATCAGCCGGGCGGCCTTGTTCAGTTCAAAATGAGCCATCTCCAGATTCCCCTTGGTGAGGTAATTGGTGCCAATCTGAAGATGGATCTCACCTTCCCGGGCAATCTCGGCATCCCTTTGCTGCGTCCCGGCGCAGGAAAGGATAAACATCATCCCCACCAGGACCGCCGGAAACACGATGGTCTGTCGCAGTCTTGTCACGTTCTTCCACCTCCCCCTTCCTGGTCACCATGAGATCAGAACCGGGACAGGAATTTGATCACCTTCACGCCTAAAGAGCCCTCCACCTTTTCAGGCGCGACCCTTTCATCCCCGGCAGGCGACGCGGCCGCTTCGGGTGAGGCGCCCTCCTCCGGGAGGATGTCTTCGATAATATTCTGCTCCTCCTGAACCGGCCGAACCGGGAAGCCGGGCTCAGGATTTTCCAGGGCTTCAACCTCGGGAGGACCCGAATCCACCGGTATTTCCCCCTCTTTCCCTTCGGTTTCCGGTGGGGCGGAGCCGTCAACTGGTCCCTCTTCGGGACTCCGGGTCTTTTTGCCGGAAACCTTTCGGATCAGTTCCGGCTTCAGGAATGCCTGTTTGAGGAGAAGGTCAAGGTCCCTGTCCTCATCGCTATCCAGATCCTTATCCTCTTTCTCCCCAGGTTCGCTGATGGTTTCGGAGGTTTCGGGAGGAGGCTGCCGCACCGGAAAATCCTGGATTCCTTCTGCCCCGCCGGCCTCCCGCGCCTCTTCTGTGTCCCCTTCCTCATCATCCTCAACGAGCACTTCAAACTCGGAGGCTTCCTCGGCATCCTCATCCCCGAGGACTTCGATGATCTCGCCCAGCTGGATCTCCTCAAGGTCTTCCAGGATGCTGGCCTCCGGGGAATCCGCGGGAAAAAGGCCGAGATCGTCCATCAGATTCAAGCGGTTCTCCGGGGACATAGTGTCGAAGGGGATTTCTTCCATGATCCCCCCCATTTCCTCGACAAACTGGAAGGCCCCTCCGAGGACCTCCTCCTGGCGGTCGGGATCGTAAGGGTTTTCCTCGAAACGGTAAACTACGTGGACCTGGGGCTCAATCATGAAGAAAATGATGAACGTCTGATAAAGGTCCTCCTGCCGGCCGGTGACGATATAGACTTCCGATGGCTGGGAAATATGTTCGCCGACGGACACGCGCAGGGAACTCATGCCCTTGTGGATCTGGACGATGTCTTTTTCCTCAAGGGGAGGCCGTTCAATCTTGGTCATAAGTTCAAACACGGTTTACCCTCTTTTCCCGTTAGTTTTTCAATTTACCATCCGTAAGGGTCCCCATGCAAGAAAGAACGGGAACCCGAACCCGCGATCAGAACTGGTCAGCCCTCGCCGGATTTCGGGCAAAGGTCCCCTTCGATGGCCGTCGCGTCCACGTCCATCGTGAACAACGCCAAACCATCTACAAATCAATCGCGATTTTGGTGAATCCTGCTTATTTTTTCGCGCTGAATCTGGTAAGTATCACGGAAATGAAAACGGACGTTCTCGTTATAGGTTCCGGGGTCGCGGGCCTCCTCACCGCCCTCAAGGTATCCTCCTTCTGCAACGCCGCCCTGATCACCAAAAAAGAGTCGGACGACACCGCCACATCCATGGCCCAGGGGGGGATCGCTTCGGTCCTCGATGACGCGGATCGCTTCGAATACCACATCAGGGACACCTTGGAGGCGGGGGCCGGTCTTTGCCGCCGTGAGGTCGTGGATATCATCGTCCGGGAAGGCCCCGGGGCCATACGGGAACTCATCGACCTGGGGGCCCGGTTCAGCCACTCGCCCAACGGGGAACTGGACCTCGGGCGCGAGGGAGGGCACAGCCACCGCCGGATCGTCCACGCAGAGGATATGACTGGAAGGGAGATCCAGCGAAGCCTTCTAAAAGCGGTGGCAACACAGGGCCGGGTCACGCTCCTGCCCCATCACACAGCCCTCAACCTGGTCACCCGTTCGACCCTTTGCGGCCCCGGATCGTCTGGCCGGGAGAAAGACCGCTGCCTGGGATGCTACGTCCATGATTCCAAAAGCTCCGAAATCATCCCGGTCCTCGCAAGGGCGGTGGTCCTTGCCACCGGGGGGGCCGGGAAAGCCTACCTCTACACGAGCAACCCGGACGTCGCTACCGGATCGGGGATCGCAATGGCTTTCAGGGCCGGCGCGGATATCGCCAACATGGAATTCATCCAGTTCCACCCGACCTGTCTTTACCATCCGGCGGCCAAATCATTCCTCATAAGCGAGGCGGTCAGGGGAGAAGGGGCCATCCTGCGAACCCTGGACGGAAAGCCTTTCATGGAATCCTACCATCCCATGAAAGATCTGGCCCCCCGTGACATTGTGGCCCGGGCCATCGACAACGAACTCAAGACCAGAGGGGATGAGTACGTCCTGCTGGATATCACGCACAAGCCCGCCAAAGAGATCATCAAGAGGTTCCCTAATATCTACCGGCGCTGCCTTGAATACGGCTTCGACATGACAAAGGAGCCCCTCCCGGTGGTGCCGGCCGCTCATTACCTCTGCGGAGGGATCGTCACCGACATGGCGGGGAAAACGGCCATTCCCGGGCTTTTTGCCTGCGGGGAAACCGCGTGCACAGGCCTGCATGGGGCCAACCGCCTCGCCAGCAATTCCCTTCTGGAATCCCTCGTCATGTCATCCAGAATCGCGGATTTCCTGGAAACCTCATGGCACTCCTTTTCCAGCCTGGAACTGGAGCCCATCCCCCCGTGGGATCCCGGGAAGGCGTTGGATTCCGACGAAAATGTGGTCATCACCCACAACTGGGACGAAATCCGGCGCACCATGTGGAATTACGTCGGGATCGTGCGGACGGACAGGAGGCTGGAAAGGGCTCTTCGCCGGATCGAACTTCTGAAAAGGGAAGTCGATGAGTATTACTGGAATTTCCGGATTACCCGGGACCTCATCGACCTGAGAGACCTCGTCACTGTGGCCGAGCTCATCGTCCGATGTGCAATGAGAAGGAAGGAAAGCCGCGGCCTCCATTATACCCTCGACTACAGACAGATGAAGGATGAGTACCTTCGGGACACGGTCATCAACCGGGCCATGGTCGAATAACAGGGGACACAGGACCCATGACGGAAAAACAGGACCAGCGCATTGTAAACATCCGGAACGCCATCGATGCCGTGGACAGGAGGATCATCGCCCTCCTCCAGGAGAGGGCTACACTGGCCAGTGAAATCGGACGCGTAAAAAAGGAGCTTGGCCTACCCATCCTCGATCCGGCGCGGGAGGGAAGGATACGCGACAAGCTGGCCCGTGGTCCCCGCGGGCCCATGGACACGGAGCAGCTGGTCAGGATCTATGAGATGATCATGGCGGAAAGCAGACGCCTGCAGGAGGAATGAGACGATTGAAGATGAAAAGTTAGAGTTGAGAATTGAGAATTGAAAATCAAGAAAAAAATCCCATCAATCAATCCTGTCGCCTGAACCTGTCATAGGCTCAATCCCCAATCCTCAATTGTCAATCCCTCTCTTTGCCGTCTTTATTCCACCATAAGAATGGCGTACCGGTGCATCTCCTGCCTGTAATCCTTCAAAACTTCGATGGGGTATCCGGACTTTCTCACGGTGGAAAAGACATCCACGCAGAAGGATTCCGGTGATGGACGGGCCATGCCAGGGTGCAGGCATTTTAAAGGGGTCCCGGCACACTGTGCGCACAAGCGGCACTCGTCCATAAAGAAAAGAAAAGCCTTCGGATTACCAGTCAGGAACACCTCCCTTTCAATTTTCAGAAGCCTTCCATTGACCTCCTTTGTATAAACGCCCCGTTTTCCGGGGTCTTCGACCAGGGTCTGGAAGTGAAACAGGACACAATGATCGTACTCCGAGAAAAACCTCACGCATTCTTCGAACGAGGGCGCGTTGGGAGGGCAGTCCGCTTTTTTGCCGTAGGAACGGCAGCCATAGGCGCACTTCATCCGCACCCACTGGGCCGTTTCGATTTCGGATGCCTTGATCCAGGCGAAATCCTCGCATCCGTGACGATGAAAAATCCTCTCCAGTTCAGAACGTTCCATAAGAATGCCTCCGCTAAAAAAGGGCGTTTAGGGGAATTCGACATGTCAGGTCAGACCGGCGGTCCTGTCACAAGGTGCGCACCCTCATCGGCCGCTGTGGCCTTTTCCCGGCAGTAATCCCGGAAATTGTTCACCCCGATGAAGAACTCGCGCATCATGATCACCCAGTAGTACTGCCCCTTTGGCGTCAGCCTCAGGATCCGGTCCTCCTTGCGCAGCCCCCCGACCATGGTGAAGAAGGAAATCTCGGGCCAGAGATATTTCAGGCTGTTGACCCCGAACTTCCGGTCCAGAAGGTTCAGGTCGAGGCTCAAACCGAAAAGCTTCATGATCAAATCGTAACGGAGCTGTTCCCTTAAGGAAAAATCCTTTCTGGCCGCAACCGGAAATGAACCCGTACCCATCTTCCTGGTGTAATCCACCACATCGAAGGTATTGGCGTAGGCGCTCCCCCCGAGATAGCCGATGGAGCCGCTTCCCAGACCCGCATACTCCTCGTAGTTCACAACGTACTCATCGATCAGCCCATCGTCCCTGGAGAAGCACCACGCGGTAGCCGGCCGGTATTGGGGGGAAAGCATTCCCGTGATCCGGCTGTAAAAATCTTTTTCCTGCCGGTAGCTGACAGCTCCCATCTTCCTCTTCATCAGATCCCTCGTGGAGTTGGATATCATGAGGGGATAATAGGTCACCTGGTCTACACGGAGCTTCAGGATAGTCTCCAGATCCCTCTCCAGGACCTCCATGGTCTGGGTGGGGAAATTAAACATCATGTCGGCGTTAAGGGTCCGGAACCGCCCCTGGGCGAGGGTGAGCCTTTCGACTATCTCCTCCCCGCTCCCATACTTATGGTAGCGCTGGACCTCCCGGAGCAGGGGGTCGTCGAAGGTCTGGACCCCGACGGAAAGCCGGTCGATCCCCATGTCGACCAGACGATCCAGGTTCTCCGGGGTCAGGTGGTTGGGGTTGGTCTCGACGGAGACCTCCCTGACATTGAATAATTCCCGGGCCAGGGAAAGGCACCGCCCCAGCTCATCGGGGAGGACGGTGGGGGTTCCTCCCCCGACGTACACCGCCTGGAAATCATAGCCGAGTTCAGCATATTGCCGGATCTCCTTGCGGAGGGCCTTGAAGTAAGGCCTTGCCAGTTCCTCCTGGAAGACAATCCTGTTGAAGGAACAATAGGGGCACAATTCCTCGCAGAACGGCACATGCATATATAGAAGCCGCCCCGTGTCGTCTCTCGGGGGAGGGACCTTGAGGGATGTCCCGGGAATAAATCTCAGATTGGCAGAATTCTGTTTTTTCGCTGCGCGGGTGATGAATTTTTCTATAAGCATGGAAACAGGTTCTCCAGTGACGGGTGACCGGCGGCAAAACCCTGGCCAGGACAATCTAAAACCTTAATTCGCCGGTTTTTCACCTTCGGTTGCTTCGGGAGGCGGGAAGGCCGTTGCCAAGCCTTCTCAGGCCACCCATGACCGGAACGACCCCGAACAGCAGGGAAAGGAGCCCCCCTCCGGCCAGGCCCAGGAGGGAGCTGCCTCCCGCAAGGCCGGAGATCCCGAAGCGATGGGCGAAAAACCGGTAAACGGGAGCGGCAAGGAAAACCACCATGAGCCCGATATACCCCAGACTCAGGATCATGGAAGCCACCCCCCCGGGGGAGGCTGATATCTGCCCCTCGTTCTCGAAATCAAACCTGGGGTAGATCGCCCCCATCCCCAGGCTAAGCCCCGTGAGCGTCAAGGCCATGACAAGGGAGGCGACCGTGAAAAGGACCATCATGGGGCCCCTGACGCCGATGATGAGATTGGTCCCCACCGAAAGGAGCAGGGAGATGCCGCTCAGGGGAAGCGCGGCAAAAAGGTATTTCGCGAGGAAAAACTTCCTCGTGGGGACCGGGGAGGAAAGCGTGATCCAGAGGGATTGCCCTTCCAGGCTGACCGCTGGAAAAACAAACCGTACGCACAAGGCGGAGAGGACGAATCCGCTTATTGCCAGGTTCATGAAGGCGATAAGGTTCCTGTAGAAAAACCCCTCCATGGGGAAGCTGAAGGCGTTGTAAACGTAAAGGACAACGAGGGCCCCAAGGAGGAAAAGTTGTGTCCAGCGCGAAGGATCCCTGAAAAAAAGGAGAAAATCCTTGAAGAAATAGGACCCCACCACCGGATCGAGATGACTGGAGATCCTTTCGGCCAGGGAAGGCTCCTTTTTCAACCTGCGGACCCGGCCCTCATCCACAGAGGCGAGGCTGGAGAAATAGAAAAGACGGAAAACCAGATAGAACAGAAGTCCCAGAACCAAGGCAGCCCCGACAAGGTACCCCATGTTTCGCCAGTACATCCGGCCGAAACCGGAGGCGGTCAGTTCCCTGACCGCGCTTGCCGCCCAGCTGGTGGGGAGGAAAGGAAACTCCGGAACTGTCATGGCCTCCACAAACCCCATGACCTCCTCCTCCGGAACATCCATGAAAAGCCGTTCGGGGCGGCTCATTCGAAAGAGAATGATCACAAGAGAAGCCGCCGCCAGGCTGATGAAGCTCACGGCCTGGCTCACCCTGGAAGCCGGAAGGAGCCGCATTAGGACCATCCCCAGGGTCACACCGATCAGCACGGGAATCACGCACAGGAGCAGGAAAGCCGGGGCCCAACCCAGAAGGAAATCACGGCCCAGCCCCAACCGCGAACGGTAGGCGAAAAAGGGGGGCGCCCCGAAAACAAGGATCATCCAGGAACTCTGGAGAAAAACAAGCCCGAACCTGTTCACGATATAACCCGCGGGTGAAAGGGGCGAGGAAACCAGCAGGGGGATCTCCCTGCTCATGTAAAACCCCGAGATGGAGGATGACAGGCTGGAAAGGACAAGAAGGCCGAAGAAGGAAAGAAAGAGAGTGTGGACCAGCTGCTGAAGCATGAAAGGGGCGAGGAATTCCAGTCTTTCCTGAATGGCGGCGATGAGCCTCGAAAAAAAGACGTGGTCCAGCCAGACGAAGAGGGTTCCCAGGAAAAGGACGGCCAGAGCCCAGAAGAAGGTTTTGCCGCCTCCAAAGCGAAAGAGATTAACCGTCTGCCGGAATCGACAACCGGCGAGAAGCCTAATGGTCCGTGTAAAACCTGTCGGATGACCCATAAATTTCCAATCCCTGATTTACAAACCCGGGGGATTATCGGCTTTCAGGCCGCCGGAGGAGGACAGCTCTTCCCCCTCGTTTTCAAGGGTCAAACGCAGGAACACCTCCTCCAAACCTGAACCCGGGGACTGGGCCTTCTCCGCGAGTTCCCGGAGGTTTCCCATGGCGATCATAACGCCATGATGGACGATCCCGATCCGGTCGCAGACGGCCTCGGCGGTGGAAAGTTCATGGGTGGTGAGAAAAACGGTCACCCCCCTCGCCGCGAGGGAACGGAAAAGACCCTTCACCTTCCGTGCCCCCTTGGGGTCCAGTCCGACCATCGGCTCGTCGACGATGAGGACCTTGGGCTCGTGGAGAAGGGCTGCCCCCATGGCAAGTCTTTTTTTCATCCCGTGGGAATAGCTTTCCACAAGATGGTCGGCCCATCCGGCGAGCTCGAAAAATCCAAGTTGCCTGTCGACTTCCCTGTTCAGGGGATCACCATCAAGCCCGTAAAGGCGCCCCGAAAAACGCAGGAACTCCCTCCCGGTCAGCCGCTCAAAGAGAAAGGGGGTATCCGGGATGAACCCCGTAACGGCTTTCGCCTGGAGTGCATGGGAAACCACATTGAACCCGCAGAGCTCCACCACTCCTTTCGTGGGAGGCAGAAGACCGGCCAGGATCTTGATGGTCGTCGTTTTTCCCGCGCCGTTCGGCCCCAGAAATCCGAAGACCTCCCCGGCCTGAACCGTCAGATCCAGGCCGGAAACAGCCGAGAAACCCCCGTACATTTTGTGCAAACCCCGTATCGCGATCAGAGCCAGACCTCCCGGGCGAAGGGGCCCGATCCCGGCATCCCGGGATCAGGCTATTTAAAAGGCGCGGTTCCCCTACTTTTCCAGGACCATCCTGGCCTCTCTGGATTCCCGGCCCCTCTTGTACTCCACCAACATCTTCTCTCCCCACCCGATGGTTTCGAAAACCCCCCTGAAGGTCTCGAGATCAGGGGTCGGCTTGCCGTTGATCATGACAATGAGATCCCCGGGTTCCAGCCCGACGGCGTCGGCCTGGCTCAACCTCGTCACGCGGGTCACAAGGACTCCCCTGTCATAACGATAACCCAGGGTTTCGGCAACATTTTCCGTCAGTTCCTCAACGGAAAAACCGAGGGCTGTCTGGAGCCGGAGCTCGGAATCTTTCGGACGCAGAGGCAGTTCCCCGACGGTGACAGGAACAGTCCTGCGGGCACCACCCCTGAGGAGATCCACCGGGATTGCCTCCCCCACCGGCAAAAGGCTGACGATCCGATAAAAGGAATCCGATCCCCGGACCTCGCGTCCATTGACCTTCACAATGACGTCGCCGAGGGATATGCCGGCCTTCTGGGCGACCCCTCCGGGGACCACTTCCGCCACGACAACCCCTTCCCCGGGTTTCCCTCCCTTTTCAGGCAGATCCTCGACCCTCAGGGCGAGGTCGGAGCGAATAACCCGGCCCGTTTTGAGAAGGCTTTCAAGGATAAGGGAGGCGAGGTTGGAGGGGACAGCGAATCCGATCCCCTGGTATCCGCCGCTTTTGCTGAAGATGGCGGTGTTGATCCCGATCACCTCTCCGTCGAGGTTGACCAGGGGACCACCGCTGTTGCCGGGATTGATGGCCGCGTCGGTTTGGATGAAGTCCTCGAGCTCCGTTATCCCAATATCGGTCCGTCCCTTGGCGCTGACCACCCCGACCGTCACACTTTGTCCCAGGCCGAAAGGGTTGCCGACGGCGACAACCCATTCCCCGATCTGGATGGCGTCGGAATTGCCGAGAGGGGCCCAGGCGTATTCCCCCGGGGGCAGCCTGAGGACTGCGATGTCCGTCCTTGGATCCCTTCCGACAACGGAGGCGGGTGCCTCGGTCCGGTCGTCAAGGGTGACCCTGATCTCCTGAGCCCCCTCGATAACGTGGTTGTTCGTAAGGACCAGCCCATCGGAACGCACAATGACCCCCGATCCCAGACCTGTCTGGACCAGGTCGCCTTCCTGCGGACTCTGGAAGCGTTTACCAAACTCCCGGCCGAAAAAATCCCGGAAGGGCTCGAACATGTCGCCAAAAAAAGGATCCGCGAAATCAAATTCCCTATGGGGGACCTTCCGGAAGGTCCGGATGTTGACCACTGACGGGGTGATTTCCCTGCTGACCCTCACGAAGGCCTCACCCGTCCTGCGGACAGCGGCCATCTCCGTGTCAGGTGCCGCCAGGGGGGTGGAAAGGGCGACGGAAAAAGAGAAAATGACCGCCAGGAAGGGGGCGAAACACTGAGGTTTGTCAGGAAAAGAAATCCGAGGCATTAAGACCCGCACTTTCAAGGTAAGACCGAAGGTTCTTTAAAATCCTCGCTTCCAGTTGCCTGACCCTCTCCCGGGTGATGCCCAGCTGTTCTCCGACCTCCTGAAGGGTTTTGGGATCGTCGCGCATCCACCTCATCCTGAAAATTTTTCTGTCCCTTTCGGAAAGGCCGGACACGAATTCCGACAGGTTCTCAAGGTAAACACGCTTTAACTGGGCGTCGGCCACCTTGCTTTCCGCGTCGGCCTGGAGGGCCGGAATGGTATCCAGAAGGTTGAAATCATTGTCGGGCCCCCGGGAGGCTTCCAGGGAAAGGTCTCCTGAACTCAGCCTCATGGACATCTCGTCGACCTCCCCTTCCTTCACATTCAAGGCCTTCGCGATGGCCCTGGAATCCGGTTCGATCCCCAGCCGTTTTAACTTCTCCCTTTCTTTCCCCATCTGGAAATACAGGGTCCTTTGCGCCTGGGTGGTTCCGAGCTTGACCATCCGGGTGTTGTTCATGATGTACCGGATGATGTAGGCCCGTATCCACCAGGCGGCGTAGGAGGAAAAGCGCACCCCCCGGTAGGGATCATACTTTTTAACCGCCTGCATCAGGCCGATGTTCCCCTCCTGGATAAGATCAATGATCTCTCTCCAGACCCTTCGATATTCCATGGCGATCTTGATGACAAGCTTGAGGTTTGAGGTGACAAGGCCGTAGGCCGCGTCCACATCCCCCTTGTCGAGGTACTTTAATGCCAGCGCCTTTTCCTCTTCCCGGGACAGGACAGGATAATTCCTGATCCCCTGGTAATAGGCCGCCACGGGATCGTACAGGGCCGGTTTCCCCCCCGAGCCCCCTGTCGAAGGGCGGTCCTCTTCCCGGACGGGAAGCTCATCCGAATCCTCCAGCTCTTTTTCCGGCAGGATGGCCTCGTCGGGCATGGAGCCTTCAAATCCGCCGGGGATCCCGGATTCTTCCTTTTTTCTACGCCGTTTCCCTTTTGTGTTTTTTCCGGTCATATTCCTTTTCCGTCGGCTGGTTTTTCAGTTGCCCGCAGGCTGCCATAATCCCGTCCCCGCGGCTCGCCCTCATGGTAGCCACGATCCCCTTTTCCACCAGGATTTCCTGGAAAATCCGCACCCTCCCCCCGGGGCTCCCTTTCAGGGAAGACGTTGTGGCATTGCACGGGATAAGATTGACTTTGGCGGGGATCCCGGCCAGGAGGGCAGCAAGACCCCTCGCGTCCCGGGGCCGGTCGTTCACGCCGTCAATGAGGACATACTCGAAGGTCACCCTTCTCCCTTTTTTCAAGGGAAACCGCCTCACCGCATCGAGGACCTGGCCGATGGGATAGGTCCTGTTGACGGGCATCAGGCGCGACCTCGTCACGTCGTCGGCCGCGTTAAGGGAAACGGCGAGGTTCACATCCAGCCCCGCCCGGCCGAGGGCGTCAATCCCCGGCACCCAGCCGCAGGTCGACACCGTCACCCTCCTCGGACTGAAGTCCAGAACCCTTCCGTCCAGGATCATCTCAAGGGCGGGCAGGAGCGCACCGAGGTTTTTCATGGGTTCGCCCATCCCCATGAAAACCAGGTTTCGGAGCCTGAGACGCTCCCCCAGATAACGGAAACCATAAACGACCTGGGAGAGGATCTCGCCGGAGGTCAGATTTCTTCCTCCTCCGGCCCGCCCCGTTTCACAGAACAGGCACCCCATTGAGCAACCCGTCTGGGTGGAGATGCAAAGGGTGAAATGTCCGTCATCCGGGATCAGGACGCTCTCGATCCCGGCGCCATCCTCCAGGGCGTAAAGAAATTTGACGGTGCCATCGCCGGCGACCCGCGTATCTTCCGTCTTCATCGGGTTAAGGGTCAGCCAGGCCCCCATATGCTCCCTCAGCCCGACGGGGAGATCCGTCATCTGCGAAAAGTCGTCAATGCCTATCCTGTAGACCCAGCGGAGGACCTGGCCGACCCGAAAGGCCCGTGAATCCCCTTTAGCCAGTTCTCTCCCGAGTTCCTCAACGGAAAGGCCGAAGAAATTCTCCATCCGGTCGGGCCCCTTTTACCTTGAAAAAATCCAGACCTCGGGGAAGAAAAAGGGAATCTCGAAATCCGCGGACCCGGACGAATCGGACCCGTGGACGATGTTCCTCTCTATGCTTTCGGCATGGTCGGCCCGAATGGTGCCGGGAGCGGCTTTGGCGGGATCCGTCGCTCCCATGATCTCACGGACCCGGTTGATGGCCCCTTCCCCTTCCAGAACCATGACCACAACAGGTCCGGATGACATGTATCCGGCAAGGTCCCGGTAAAAGGGCCTCTCCCTGTGGACATAATAGAACCTTCCGGCTTCTTCCGGCGAGAGCCGCATCATTTTCAGGGCGACAACGTCGAGCCCCGACCCCTCAAACCTGCGGATCACATCCCCGATGACATTCTTTTCCACGCCATCCGGCTTAACGATAGACAAGGTCCTCTCAACACCCGGCATATTGCATCCTCCTCCTAACTGACTGAAAAATAATGGCCGAAACACCCTTTCCACAAGAATTGTGGAAAAACCGTGGAAAACCCTGTGAACAAACTTGCGGGGCAACGGTCAAAAAACGATTTTTGCCTAATTGACTAATTTTTAATCAAACAAAAATTCCTTAATTTTAAATAACTTATCCTGAAATTTGCCATTTTTTAAGGTTTGGGCCCTTCACAGGAACATCCGCCCGAAAACTCCATCCCAGCCTGGTTTCCCATAAAATCCCGTGTTGATAAAGGTTTACCCCGAACCCGACACGTTAAAAGCCGTAGACCAGAAATCAGCCACCTTGTCCCTAAGCCCTCCGGAGAGTCCTCCAGGTTCAGAAAAGATCTTCCGGGCGGAATCCACGGCCATCCCCAGAAGACGCCCATCCCGGAAAGGATCCGCGAATCGGAAACAGGGAAGTCCGGACTGCCTGACGCCAAGAAAATCCCCGGGGCCCCTCATCCGCAAATCCTCCTCCGCGATCCGGAATCCACTGTTGGTGGCAGTCAGGGTCCTCAGTCTTTTTATGGCATCCTCTCCGATATTCTTCCCGGCCATGAGGATGCAGGTGGATTCCCGCTGTCCCCTGCCGACCCGGCCCCTGAGCTGATGCAGTTGAAACAAACCGAAACGTTCCGCATTCTCGATAACCATGAGGGAAGCATCCGGGACATCGATCCCCACCTCGATGACGGTCGTCGCGACAAGGACCTGGATCTTTCCGGAACGGAAAAGCGCCATGGTTTCCTCTTTTTCCGCAGAGGGCACACGCCCCGTCAGCAGACCGATCTCAAGATTGGGAAAGATGTTTTTTCTCAATTTTTCCGCCATGGCGGAGGCTGCCAGGGACTCGATCTTCTCCGACTCCTCGATCAAGGGGTAAACGATGAAAACCTGACCTCCCCCCCGCACCTCGTTGGCGACCCTCAGATACATGCGGGCCCGATCGGAATCCTCGAAAAGGATCGTTTTCACCGGCTTTCTCCCCGCCGGCAACTCATCGATAATGGAGATATCGAGATCCCCGTAAAGCACCATGGCAAGGCTTCTGGGGATAGGGGTCGCCGTCATGACCAGGAAATGGGGGCATTCCCCTTTTTCCTTGAGAGCCATCCGCTGAAGCACCCCGAACCGATGCTGCTCGTCCACCACGGCGAGGGCAAGATCCTTGAAAAGCACGTCTTCCTGGATCAGGGCGTGGGTGCCGACGATTAGGCTCACGTCCCCCCTTTCGGTCCTTTCCCGAAGTTCCTGTCGCGGATTTTTCCCCATGTTCCCGGTGAAAAACCCGACCTTTATCCCCGTTTTTTCCGACCACTCGAGGAAAGTCCTGTAATGCTGCCGGGCCAGAACCTCGGTGGGGGCCATCAGGATCCCCTGCCTTCCGGCCGCGGCGGCCCGCAGCATCGCAATGTAGGCCACGACGGTCTTTCCGGAGCCGACATCCCCCTGCAAAAGCCGGTGCATAGGGGTTTCCCTCTCCATATCCCTTCCGATCTCATCCAGGGCGCGCTTTTGGGACCCCGACAGTTGAAAGGGCAGCCCGGAAATAAATTCATCCGCCAGGGAGGCTGTGTAAGGCACCGGCCGGCTTCTCTGGAGGCTGAGGTCCCTTTTCCGCAAAAGAAGCCCGAGCTGGAAAGCCAGGAGCTCCCCGAATCGCATCCGGTCGTGCCAGGGGGTCTGACCCTCGTTGAGGGCCTCGATATCCTGATCCGGAGGAGGCCCGTGAAGGGCCGCTACCGATGTTTCCAGATCAGGCAGGTTCCAGTCTCCCAGGACTTTTGCCGGAATCCACTCCTTCAGGCTTTTTCTGCATCTTTCAAGGGCCGACGAAACGGCCTTTCTCACCAGCCTCTGGCCGAGCCCCTCGGCCAGGGGATAGAGGGGGATGATGCCGAAATCGTCCCAGTTCTGAGCCGGCGCAACTTCCGGATGGTGCATCTCCGGCTTCCCCGCGAAAAAAGCCACCTTCCCGCTGGCCAGAACATCTGTTCCGGGGGGAAACCTCCGTTCGAGATTTTCCTTGAGCCACTTTCCGTAATGGAACCACTTCAGGACGAGGAGGCCCCTGCCGTCCGTCAAAAGGACTTCCAAGACCTTGCTTCTCCTGAAACCCTTTTCGCCCAGGGAAAAAACCTCACCCCGGACCACCGAAACCCTGCCTGGAACCAGTTCGGAAATACTTTTCAGGGCGGTCCTGTCCTCGTATGCCCTGGGGAGAAGAAAGAGAAGGTCCTGGATGCTTTTTACCCCGAGGGACCGGAAACGGCCGGCCGTTTTAGCCCCGATCCCTTCCAGGGCAGTCAGCGGAGCAGCAGCGTGCGGGTCCAAATGCACCTTCGAGACGGGCTCTATGTTCTTCTTGCCTTGAGCGCTTTGTTCAGGTCCTCTACCAGCTGTTCGACATCGATCCCGTGAGCGACCGCACCGTATTCGATGGACTCCGCTTCCGCCCCCAGGCAGCCGAAACAGTTCATCCCGTATTTTCGAAAAACCTTTACTGTGTCCGGATAAGCCCTTAAAACCTCATTGAAGGTCATGTCCTTCCTGATTTTATCCATGGCCGAACCTCGCTGAAAAAGGAAAAGGAGAAAGGGAAGGGGGGAAGGCGCACCTCGCAAACTATTCTGCAACGATAAGGCAATTTCCCTTTTTCCCTTAGCCGGTGTCCCGTTAGCCTGCTTTAAGGTGTTGCATTTTACATTGGTTTATGTTAGCAATTCAGGTCTTTTCCCGCAACAGCAAAGGCGAAGGGAAAAGGGATCTCAAGGAGGAGACCATCATGTCAAGGACATGCGATCTTTGTGGAAAAGGCCCCGCCATAGGCAATAACGTCAGCCATGCTCACAACAAGACGAAACGCCGGTTTCTCCCCAACCTTCAGACGGTGAGGATCAAGGACGGAAACCGGATTCGCAAGGCGTCTTTCTGCACCCGGTGCATCCGAAGCGGAAAGTACGAAAAAGCGGATTAAAAGAATAACGAGTCAAGTATTGAAAACACGGGTTTCCTGGTTTTCGTTTCTCAGGCTTTAATCCCGCGATTACCAATCCGGAATTTTCACTCTTCAACCCACGCCCGGTTCTTTTTCCTTGCCGCGATGGCGGCCATTTCTATCCTTGCCCCCATGGGCAGGGAAGACACCTCGACGGTTACCCTTGCCGGAGGTTCCTCCGGAAAAATGCTGGACAGGTAGGCATTGACCTGGGGGAAGACCGCTATATCCGTCAGGAACACATCCAGCCTGAGGATTCTCGCCAGTCCGCTTCCCCCGGCCTCGAGGATGCCCTCCAGATTCCGGACGACCATCGCCGCCTCCCCGACTATGTCCCCTTCCACGAGTTTTCCTGTCGCCGGGTCCAGGGGTATCTGGCCGGCGCAAAAAAGAATCTCCCCGAAAGCAATCCCCTGGCTGTAGGGACCGACGGGCGCGGGTGCCCGGCTTGTTTGGATCACTTTTCTTGCCATAAGCATCCCCCTTTCCAACAAACCATAAATCTCATGGCAGCTCCTGGCCTGCAAGAAAAAAAAGGGCGCCGGAAAGCGCCCCTGACCGCGTCAGCACCTCGTGGAACCTCATCGGATCGGACAAGTGATGGTCCCCGGGTAAACGTTGGGATCGTTATCGTTACAGTCCCCTTTCACGGTTACCGCCGTATAAAGGGACGGCAGCACAGGGGGTGAATCAGGATAATACGATCCCAAAAAAACCATGCCGAAACCGTCCCCATCGCGGTCCAGATACCATGGTATCCGAACTCGCCCACTTTCAGAAACCTCGAAAAGCCCGGTTAGTGTTATTGTCAAAAAGCTGCCTTCGTTTCCGTTTATCTCAGTTAGAAGAGCCACTTCGGAAAGCCCTTCAGGAAGTTCCGACAGCGTCTTGGTCAAGGTCACCACATTGGCGTTGAAATCCCTGGGGAGGAAGACCTTTTCCCCGTTGACGGTCACCGTGGCAGAGGCAACCATTGTCCTCGGGGAGTTGACGAAGAAACTCCTGGGAGGCCGGGAATGCCTGGACCCGTAAGCAGGATTCCCTCTTGCAAGGGCCGGCACCTGACTGCCATTGTTCACAGTTATGGTTAAATTTTTAAGAACCCCTCCGCGTGGGGCGGCTTCGGAAATAAGAAAGGTTTTACTCGTGGCACCCTGCCCGGCCACCATTGTCCCTATGGTGCTTACTTCATCAACGGCTTTGACCTCCCCGGGGCCCAAAAGGCAGACGGCGAGGATGAGGACGAAAATGAAAATTTCCAATTTAAAATGGCTCTTCATGGCGCTCCCTCCTTTTTTTAAAGGCACATTCAATCAGGAGAAAGCAAAATCCGTACCATTTTTGTAATCCGGTAAGCCCTTGTAAAATAGCATTTATTAATTTTTTGACATGGAACAATCGAAAAATAGTTCACCTTTTTTGCACAAAATTATTATCCAAAGGCCTTCCTTCCTTCAGGCCAAAAATACCTAGGCACCGTCCAAACGGAGGGGATGCAATTGCGGGCTTTGGGGAAAATCCACCGGTAAAGCGGGGCGCATCCATGGCCGGATGCGTCACCGGGTCCGCAGGCGCTCGACGGAAATAACGCCGCTCAGGCCCGAGAGACTGTTTAACAGGTCGCGAAGCTGGCGGACATCCTGAACCTCTACCTCGAAGTTATTGATGGCCTTGTCATCCGAACTGGTCCGGATGTCCGCGTGGGTGATATTGATGTTTTTCGAGGAGATCAGGCCTGTTATCTCGGACAGGATCCCCTTGACATCCTCGGAGGTCACCCTTATCCGGACGGTCCGAGGGATCTTGATTTTCTCATCCCAGTGTATATCCACGATCCTGTCCCGGTCATAGCGGGCCGCTTCGATGTTGGGACAGTCCACGGTGTGGACTGAGATCCCGCGCCCCCTCGTGACGATCCCTACAACCTCGTCGCCGGGGAGGGGGTTGCAGCAGTGGGCAAACCGCACCATGAGGTCCTCAACCCCATCCACGACGATCCCTTCCCGCCGCGCCTTTTCCCGGGATTTTCTGGCGAGGGTGAGGGTTTCCTCCTGCTCCCCGAGGATCTTCTCAAGCTCTTCCTCGGAAAAGAGGCGGGTCATCACCTGCCTCGGAGAGTATTTTCCGAACCCGACGGTTGCGATGAGATCCTCGACCTTGTGGAAACCGAACGCGGTGGCGGCTTTTTCCATCGCCTCCGTTTTCCTCATCTTTTTCAGGGTCGACCCCATCCGCCTGAGTTCCCTATCGAGGAGTTCCTCTCCGATCTTGAGGCTCCTTTCCCTCTCCTCCTTCTTGATGAACGCCCGGATCTTGGATTTCGCGCTGCTTGTGACCGCGATCTTGAGCCAGTCCTTGCTCGGCTTGTGGCCTTTAGAGGTGATGATCTCGAGGACATCCCCGTTCTTTATCACGTACTTTAACGGCACCATGCGGCCGTTGACTTTGGCCCCCACGCACTGGTGCCCGACGTCGGTGTGGATGCTGTAGGCAAAATCGATGGGAGTAGCGCCCAGGGGGAACTCCTTCACCTCCCCTTTAGGGGTAAAAACGTAAACCTCATCAGGGTAAAGGTCCGTGCGGACCGTTTCCATGAGTTCCCTGGGGTCCTCAACCTCTTTCAATTCCTCGAGGATATGCTTGAACCACTTGAACCGCTTCATCTCCTCATCCGGCTGCGATTCGTCGCCGGTCTTGTACCTCCAGTGGGACGCGATCCCGTCCTCCGCGGTCTGATGCATCTCCCGCGTCCTGATCTGGATCTCCATCCTCTCCCCTATGGGTCCGATGACCGTCGTATGGAGGGACTGGTACCTGTTGGACTTGGGGACGCCGATGTAATCCTTGAAGCGGCCCGGGATGGGTTTGAATATGGAATGGATGATGCCGAGGACGCCGTAGCAGTCCCGGATGCTTTTCACGATGATCCGAAAGGCGATGAGGTCGTAGATCTGTTCGAAGGGAAGCCCCTGGCGCTGCATCTTGTTGTAGAGGCTCCAGAGATTTTTTGTCCTCCCGGTGACTTCGCCGTTGATGGAGTGCTCGTTGAGCACTTTGGTAAGGATGCCGATGACCTTCTCAATATAGGCATCGTATTCCTTCCTGCGCTGGATGACCTTTTGCCTCAGAGTGCGGTAGGCTTCGGGATAAAGGTACTGAAAGGAAAGGTCTTCCAGCTCGGCCTGGATCCAGGAGATCCCCAGGCGGTTCGCCAGGGGCGCGTAAATTTCCAGGGTTTCCTGGGCGATCTTGGCCTGTTTTTCGGGATCGAGATGCTGAAGGGTCCTCATGTTGTGAAGACGGTCGGCCAGCTTGACCATGATCACCCGGATGTCCTGCGCCATCGAGATCATCATGCGGCGCAGGTTCTCGGCCTGGCGCTGGACCTTCGTTTTGAATTCGAGCTGGCTGAGTTTGGTCAGGCCGTCGACGAGGAAGGCGACCTCTTCATTGAAGCTGGAGGCCAGTTCCTCCCGGGTGATGTCGGTATCCTCAACCGTGTCATGAAGAAAACCCGCCACGATCGTGGTGACGTCCATCTTCATGTCGGCCAGGATGTCGGCCACCTGGAGGGGATGGGTCAGGTATGGCTCCCCGGATTGTCTGACGTGTCCGGCATGGGCCTTGGCGGAAAAAACGTAGGCCCTGTTGATGAGTTCCAGATCCGCTTTCTGGTTATATCCCCTCACCTTCTCGAGGATATCGCCAATCCTGATCATCAGAAAAATGCCCTGTCATTTAAACAGCGATAAAGAGATCCCGCGATAAAAACCCGGGATGCCGGTTAAGAGTTTTCACCAGCGGGTAAAAGATCAATACTCCCTGGGAGGGTCCGCCAACGCGGCATCATCCTCAGGGCCTTTCTCAATCTGGAGCAGCGCGTCCCGCTCGCGGGCCTCGATGAGCGCTTTCTCCCTCAGGACTTTTCGGGCGGCGCGAATGTGGTTCATCTCATCAATGGAAGCCGGAATGACGACTTTCCTGGAGAGCTCCTCCAGGGCGATCACGACGGGTTTGGTGGTCTGGCTGCTGTCGACCAGAGGCTGGTCGCCTTCATTGATCTCTCTTGCCCTTGCGACCGCCATCATGGTCAGATGAAACCGGTTGGGGTACAGATTCAGGCTTCTCTCCATGGTCTCTAACTTCATATTGAATTAGTCCTCCCGTTGGTGGTTCAGGGCGGCGTTCCTGATGATCCGGCATCTTTCGGAAACGATGATGGACCTGACGGCATCGACGGCCCCTTCCAGTTCATTATTGATGACAGCATAGTCGTATTCCCACATGGTAGCAAGCTCTCCCCGGGCGGCCTGGATCCTTTTTTGAAGATGTTCCGGGGCCTCTGTCCCTCTTTGCCTTAGCCGTTTTTCCTGTTCCTCCTCCCCCGGCAGGAGAAGAAATATCAGGACGGCATCGGGTCTTGTCCTCCGAACCTGAAGCCCCCCTTGGACATCGATATCCAGGATCAGGTCCTTCGCGCCGGACCCGCGACCCCGAACTTCGGACTTCGAGGTCCCGTAGCGATGTCCGTAGACCTCAGCCCATTCCAGAAACCCCTCCCGGTCCACCATATCCGTGAACTCCTGTTCCGATACGAAATGGTAGTCGGACCCGTTTCGCTCCCCTGACCTCGGTTTCCTTGTTGTGTGGCTGATAGAGAGCCGAAGGTCGCGCATTTCCCGGACAAGGTGGTTTATGATCGTCGTTTTTCCTCCCCCTGACACCGAAGAGAGAACAAAAAGGATCCCTTTGCCGGTCCGACCGTTGTCCGTGATCTTCGCAAAGTCCATAAAAATCCCTCGATCCCGATTTCCCCGTCCCGGATTCCCAAAAGGGAGCGAGGAATCATTCGATATTCTGGATCTGTTCCCTCACCTTTTCCATGTCGGTCTTGAAATCCACTACGATGCCCGAGATCTCCGGATGGGAGGATTTCGAACCGATGGTATTGATCTCCCTCTGCATTTCCTGGAGGAGAAAATCCATCCTCCTACCCACCGCGCTTCCAGAGGAAAGGGCCATCCGGAAAGCGGCCAGGTGGGTTTTCAAGCGGGTGATCTCCTCCGTCACGTCGCTTTTTTGCGCCAGGATGGCGATCTCGGCCTCCAGCCGCTGGGGGTCTATCTGACTTCCTGTGTTCACGCTTTCGAGGAAGCTTTCCAGCTGCCGCCGGATGCGATCGGGGACCTGAGGGGCAATCCCCTCGATCCGGGAAACCTTCCCTTCCAGCTCCCCTACCCGTGAAGCGAGATCTGAACCAAGGGCCTGGCCTTCCGTCCTTCGGTGAGCCAACATCCGCTCCAGGGCCTCCGCAACCGTATCCAGGATCGCCTGTCCCATATCCTCCGGGATCTCCGTCTCCCTGGTGTTGATGATCTCCCCCACGGCAAGGATATGCTCGAGGCGGACGGTGTCCCCCAGCATTGAGGCCACTTCGGCCAGGCCCTCGGCTACCTCCCCCGCCCGTTTCCGATCGATGCGAAAATCAGGGGCCGTGCTCTCGAAGGAAAGGAACACCTCCACTTTCCCCCGGGAAACCCTGTCGCGGACAAGCCTTCGAACCTCGGGTTCCAGAAACAGGATCCCCTTCGGGGAGCGGACGGCGATCTCGAGATATCGATGGTTCAGGGAGCGGACTTCCACTGTCACACGTCCCCATGGAAATTCACCCGCCCCGCGGCCATAACCCGTCATGCTGAGGACGGCATCCTGGTTCTCTTTTCTTTTTGCCATTTTCTGTCCCATCCTGTCCCCGCCGCCTTTCGGCCGGGAAATACTGGATCATGAACCCGGACCCCTACCCGGAGACCCCAATTCCTTTGAGAAGATCCCCCCGGACATCGCCCAGAAATTTTTGCGCCCGGTCATCCCGATAGTCGGGGTAGGTCCATGGCATGTATTCAAAACGCCCCTTGCCGAACATCAAGGCCAGATCCCCGAAGATGCCCTTCGAAAGATAGATCCTGTGGCTGTAGGGCTTCGTGGTAGCCAGAACAAGGGATTCGGGGGTCAGAAGGCCGGGATCGAGATTAAGGGTCCTTTTCCCTCCTCTTGCCAGGTCGCGTTCAATCCGGTTCGTCGCCAGCTTGGCTTCCGCCAAAGCCCCCCTTGGAAAAGGCCTTGGAAAGGCCCAGAAGCATCGATTCACGCCCCGCCCCATCTCTTTTTCGTAGTAATCCGTGTAGTCCCCAAAAGAAACCGTTTCGCTCCGCCGGTAAACGGGCCCGAAAAGGAAAGAAACCCTCTTCTCCGCCTCAAGGAGAACCCCGGCCTGGGTAAAGAGGACACCCATGACCAGTCTTCCCGGAGAGGGGACCTTTTCAATCTTCATCCGGCTTTTCCCGGGAAAGGGCCTCCTTGAGCCGGGCATTCTGGGCTTCCAGCTCATGGATGCGGCTGCTGAAATGTTCCTCGAGCTGGCTGTGGCTCTTGATGATCCTTTCCACCTTGTTGCGGAGGATGGATTCGAAGCGTTTTTCCTCGAAAGAACCACCACCCTTTCGCCGATCCCCGGAGGCCGGGCGGGTGGACAGATGGAGGCTCATCACGTTTTCCAGAACCGGGGGGTCCACCGGGGCGAAAATCCGGTGATCAAAATATCGGTGAGGCCCCTCCATTCTGGATTTATCCCTCGATACCAGCACCAGGGTCGCCCATTTGTTTCCCAGGACATCCCGCAAAAGGGGACCGATGATATCCGTATCGATCCCCTCGAAGGGGTCGGAAAACAGGAAGAGATCAGGGTTCTCGGACATTAGAAGCTCAATCAATTCCCGGGGATCCCGACCCCTGACCATCCTGATGTTTTTCCTCTCGCAAAAAACCGTCACTTTCGCAAGGAGATCAGCATCATTTCTCACGGCCAAAAGAAGGGACAGTTCCCTGTCCGCCCCATCCTTGCCTTTTTTTCTCTCATTCAGCAGATCAAAACGCGCCCTTTTTTTAACTCCCTCAGCCATCCTGGAGATCACCTCCAGGAATTCGGTGATCTGAAAAGGCTTGTCGAGGTATTCGTCCACACCGTATTCTTCCTGGACCTTCCCCTTGTATTTATATTTTTTGTAGACGGCCGTGAGGATCATCACCTTGGTTCCCAGGGGTGATTCCTCCTTGATCCGCCGGCAAAGTTCAAAACCGTGAAGTTTGGGGAGCATCGCGTCGCTCACCACAAGGTGAGGCCTTTCCCTCAGAAAAATTTCCAGCCCCTTCTCCCCGTCCGTCGCCGTGAAGACCTGAAGCCCCTCCCCCGCAAGGATCTGCTCCAGGAGAAGGAGAATTTCCCTTTCGTCCTCAACGACAAGGACTTTGATCCCGCGCATTTCCTCTGAAAGAAACTTCCTGCCTTCCAGATCTCCTTCCCCCTCTTCCCCGGGGAGACCGGAGTGCTTCCTGATTTTCCGAACGGCCTCCTCCGCTTCCTCCCGGATAGCGGATCTCTCCAGCAGACCCAGGAGAGCAATGGCCTGGTCGTACTGACCGCATCGGTCCACTTCCTCAGCCACCTTCAGGATTTCCCTCTCCTGACTCTTCTGGATTTTTCCTTCCCTGGAGAGGACTTCGAAGAGTTCGAAGGCTTCCCGGTTCTCCGGATCAAGCTTCAGGGCGCGCATCACGAGTTCCGGCGCCTCTTCCCCCCTGTTTTCCCCGCAACAGAGGGTTGCGGCCTTCATGAAGGCCTGGGCTGCGTGAAAGGGCATCCCGGCCTCCTGATTGAGTTCCCCGAAGCGGACCAGACTCTCAAGGCCTGCAACTTCACAGGAAATGATCTTGTCAAAAACCGAGACCGCCATGAGATGTTTCCCGTCGCGTCGATAGAGGTCGGAAAGGGACCTGTACACGTGACACGCCTCCTCCTGCTGGTCCATTTCCCGCAAGGTGTCAGCAAGGAGAAAGTATGAATCATAGTGATCCGGAAATTCCCGAACCATCCTCCTAAGAATAGCCAGGGCCTTGTTAAGGTTCCGGGAAGGGCTGTTAGCCATGGAAAACAACCGCGCGGCGGTGAAAAAATGTTTGATCGCCTCCGGCTGGTTCCCCTTCTGCTGATACAGGTTCCCAAGGGAATTGTGGAGGTCCGCCCTCCCCGGTTTTTTCCTTATCTGCTCAAGAAGTTTTTCGATGTTATCCATGACCTTGCTTTATGTCTTCAGGATCGGTCAGTTCCCCGTTTCCAGGGGCAGGGCCAGGACCTTCCAAGACGCTGCCAGACGGGGAGTCGCTTTGGGAATAGACCTGCGGGATGAGAACCTGTCTCGGGGGGGTCGCGAGGAATTTTGAAAGAACGAAAAATCCCGCGAAGAACACGGCCAGAAAGACCAGCGCCCAAAGGATGGCCCATACCATTTTCCTTGCCGGGGTCAACACTTCGAGGGGCATTGGCTTTACGGGAGAACGCATGGGGAAAAAACCGGAAACGTCCTTCTGCGGAAGGGGCCAGTTCCGGGCAAGGGCCCCCTCAAGGGAAACCCTGAGATCTTCCTCCCTGTTCTTCCAGCGATCCCTTTCCTCACGGAAAGCCCTCTTTTCCTCCTCCAGGGAATCGAAAATGGTCTCGAGTTTCTCCCGGAGTTCATTTTCCCTGTTCTTCTGGGAGAAGATTACTTCCTGGGCCTCCCGGACCGTGCGGCCGAAGGTCGTTTCAAGGTGTTGGAGCCTCTGGCTCAAAAGGGCCGCCTCCCCTGCCGACCCCTCCACCCCTGTCTCCCCTTTGGGGGCCTGCCGACTCGTTTCCCGACGGATCCGCTCCGATTCTTCGAGCTTCCCCTCCAGCACCAGGCACTTTTCCCGTACCTCGTTAAATCTGGACTGAAACCGTTCCAGCTCCTCGACCTTTTCCCTGAGAATCCGTATCTCGGTCTCGGCCCGGATGCGAAGGTCCCTTTCGCCCTCCAGACCCTTAATAGCCCTCACCCCTTCTTCCACTTTCTCCCTGAGGGCTGCCTTTTCCCCTTCCCATGCCTTTTTATCCTGCAGGCTCTTCCTCCTGAGGTCCTCGATCTCCTTCCGGTTCTTCTCAAGGCTTTCCGTCAGGGTTTTACTCCTTCTCTCCTCGGCCTCTTTCCTGGTTTTGAAATAGATATCGACCTGGTCCTCGATTTCGGCTTTGGCCGAGAGCGCGGCGGCAAGGTCCCTCTTCAGATCATCCCTTTCAATCAGGATTCCCCGGAACTTTTCCTCGGGAAAACCGCTTTTTTCCATAAGAGCCCGGTTCTCGGCTTCCATCACGGAGCGACCTTCTTCCGACCGGCGCAAACGCTCGGCGAGGGCATCAAGGTCACCTTTAAGCTTCCGGCACTGGCCAGTGGCGAGAGAAAGCCTGTCCGTTAATTCCTTTTCCCGGATCTCATTTTCGGTCCTCACCCTTGAAATCTCAGCCTCGAGCTGATCTTTCCTGCCCAGGGCATCATTCAGGCGGGAAGACCACTGGCTGATCGAGGCATCTAGTTCCTCCGGCCCATTTCGCTGTTCCGACCAGGCCCCCTGCCCATCGTCAAAAGGATCTCCTGCGGCGATATCCCCTTCCCCGGGAATGGTGAAGCCGGCCTCTCTTTCTGGACGCCGATCCGTGTCCGGCGCCTTGATCGTCCGAAAAACGGTCTCTAGCAGTTCGGATTTCATGAAAGGCTTCACGAGATAGCTGTCGGCATGGTGCCTGAGCCGGGAATGACGCTCGAAAGTATCCCTGTCGACTACCGCGGACATGAGGATAATCGGGATGTCTTTTGTCGACGGTTCCTTGCGGAGCATTTCGCACATGACAAAACCGCCCATGCCCGGCATCTGGATGTCGATGAGGAAAAGGTCGGGTTTAAAATCCGACAGTTCCTTGAAAGCTTCTTCCCCTTTGAAAAACGTCTGGACCTCAAAGCCGGATTCCGAAAGGAACTCCGACACGGTATTGAGGATGAAAGGGGAATCATCAACCACAAAGATGCGCCCTGCCTTCCCCATTTTCCCTTGGGGAACGTGGATTAAACGGGCCCCGTTGACTTTTTCCCCGGGATCTTCCGCGGCCAGCTCCAGCACCTGCCCATCCACAGGGGCGGCGCGGTCTTTTTCAGGAACGGGATGGCTCCCGGGCTCAAAGACCTTTTTTATCCGATCCATCAGGTCCGGGCCCGAGAAGGGTTTTACGAGGGTGCCCTCACACCTGACATTAAGCTGGGAAAGACGGTCCAGAAGATCCTTTTCGACCTTACCGGACATCAGGATCACCGGTATATCGCGGGTTTCGGGATTTTCCTTCAGAGTGCGGAGAAGCAGGAAACCCTGGATTTTCGGTATCTCGATATCCGAAAGGATCAGGTCGGGTTTTTTTTTGCGGGCGAGAAGGAGCCCTTCCTCGCCATCGAGGGCGGAAAGGATCTCCACCCCTGTTTCATCCAGCAGGTCGGCGATGTATTTCTGATAGAAAGGATCGTCCTCAATAACGAGGTATCTGGCCTTCGGCATCGGCGTCTTGTTTTGCTCCCGTTCTTTTTTCAGTTATCATGACGTTTTAGGCAAAGTCAAGGCAAACAAGGATCAGCAGCAGTGTAACCTTTTAGAATAAATAAGAAATTTCTATCTGTCATGGGTAAAGGGCATCGTAGACCAGGCCGGTGGACTCCTCCAGTCCCGTCATCAGGTTCATATTCTGAATCGCCTGTCCGGAAGCGCCTTTAATAAGATTATCGATGCAGGAGACAACGATCACCCTCCCGGTCCTCGAATCCACCCTCGCGGCGACAGCGCAAAAATTGGTCCCGTTGACATCCTTGATGGAGGGAAGCCGTTCCTCGGGACCGTGAACCCTCACGAAAGGTTCTTCCCGGTAGGCATCCCGATAGACCCCGAAGATCGAATCCTCGTCCAGCGGTTTTGAGGGTTGGGCATAAATGGTTGACAGAATTCCCCGCGCAACCGGCAGCAAGTGGGGAGAGAAGGTCACCTTGATCTCTTCACCGGCCAGAGAACCCAGTTCCTGTTCAATCTCCCCCGTGTGCCTGTGGGCCCCGGCGAGATTGTAGGCAGAGAAATTACCGGAAACTTCGGGAAAATGAAGATTGGGTTTTGGTTCCCGCCCCGCGCCGCTCGCACCCGATTTGCTGTCGGCGATAATGCTTTCTGCCTGCAAATACCCCCCTTTAAGGAGGGGCGCAAGGCCAAGAATGACCCCCGTGGGATAGCAGCCGGGATTGGCCACGAGCCTGGTTTTCCTGATCCGTTCCCTGTAGATCTCCGGCATCCCGTAGACAGCCTCGGCCAGAAGGCCGGGCCTTCGGTGCTCCCCGTACCATCGGGCGTAGGCATTGGGGTCCCGGAGACGGAAATCGGCGGACAGGTCCACGACCTTGGCTCCCCTTTCAAAAAGGGCCGCCGCGGTTTCCATGGACTGGCCATGGGGAAGGCAGAGGAAGAAAAAATCAGCTTTCTCAACAGCGCGGTCCGGATCCAGGGCCTCAACAGGGATATCCCGCGGGATGCGGGCGTTGGGGACAACATGTCTCAAGGGAATTCCGATAGACGCCCGGGACGTGGCATAGGTTACCTGGGCCTCGGGGTGACCGCCCAGAAGCCTCACCAGTTCCAGCCCCGTGTACCCCGTAACCCCGATGATGCCTGCCCTGACCATGGTCGATGACCTCCTTTTTGATAGGGTCGCGAAAAGTCCGATTCGGGACTTTTCGCTCCACGGAAAGGGAAAAACGGGGTTTTCCCTTTCCTCACGGATCCATGACGTGACGACCAGTCATGGATCCGGGCGGCCCGCACCCGGGCCGCTACGATGACTTTTGAAAACGCCATCAGCTTTGACAGGGCCGCAAAAAGTCCAATTCGGGACTTAACGCTTCCCGGAAAGGGAAAAACGGAGTTTTCCCTTTCCTCACGGATCCATGACGTGACGACCAGTCATGGATCCGGGCGGCCCGCACCCGGGCCGCTACGATGGCTTTTGGAAAAGCCATCAGCTTTGCCAGGGTCGCGAAAAGTACGATTCGGGACTTAACGCTTCCCGGAAAAGGAAAAGTGTGGTTTTCCCTTTCCTCACGGATCCATGACGTGACGACCAGTCATGGATCCGGGCGGCCCGCACCCGGGCCGCTACGATGGCTTTTGGAAAAGCCATCAGCTTTGCCAGGGTCGCGAAAAGT